>Ga0335070_10000137_pt1 | contig 82378 bp, 72 predicted proteins | sample Lox_Sample_13_FD_206722 | JGI IMG/M metagenome (GOLD analysis project Ga0335070, IMG submission 206722) | Soil microbial communities from Loxahatchee National Wildlife Refuge, Florida, United States - Lox_Sample_1.3 | ecosystem: Environmental > Terrestrial > Soil > Wetlands | place: USA... | reverse complement strand
CGACCCCGCGTCGCAAACAGCGACTGATGTCCGTCACGAAATGTCAAATCGTTGATCTTGATCGGATTGGTTACCTTGACCTGCTCTACTCCGTACAGGCCGGCAGTAAGTCTTCCATGTTCATCCGCCATGTCGTTCTCCTTCTACCTTCCAGAATTCTCCTTCACCAACCAAAGACTCTCGCCTGATCTGTTTATCCTGCTCCCCCCGCCCGGGACGCCCTGTAATCGCCGGTCGCGACCTCGGCCTCATCAGGCTGCCCCCGGTGAGAACTCCTTAACCAGCCACCCCTTCTAGGGCGGGCCGAAAAGGCGCAAAACCTCGCGGCCACGAGCCTCGATTCGGCCGGGCCCTGTTCCCGCAAGGAACGTACCTGGTACGATAGGTGAGCTGGTGAGATGAGACGGGCGAACCCGTGAGGTCCGCGGCAGTTTAGAGCCCGAGCTCGGCGCTGATCCCCTGCATTGCCTGGAGACTCAAAGCGGCAAAGTCAGCAAGGGGCACCCGGATCTCCTCACAAAGTCGGACAAGGTCGCGATTGACCCCCCTGGCGAAATCCTTTTCCTTCATCCGCTTCAAAATGGACTTGGGCTTCACACTCGCCAAGCGCTTGTCCGGGTAGACCAGAGCCGTGGCCACAACCAAACCGGTAATCGACTCGGCACAGGTGAGGGCAAAGTCCAGCTTCGTCTTCCGTTGCCCACCCAAACCTTCGGCGTTGTGGGCCTTGATGGCGGCGATCACCTCAGTGGGCAGATCGGTTTCACTCAGGATGGCGGCTGTCTTGAGCCCATGCACTGCGGGTTGTTGCGCGGTCGCCTCGAAGTCGAGATCATGAAGCAAGCCGGCGATCCCCCAGAGTTCCACGGGCTCCCCAAGGTGCAACGCCAGAGCTCGCATCACCGCTTCTGTCGCCAAGGAGTGTTTGCGAAGGTTTTCCGCCTTGACGTGGCGATCGAACAGTTCGAGGGCTTGCCGCCGATCCATGCCTGCCATTCCCATTTATAAACGCTTATCGCCCGCGCCGCAGCCAACCGGTGATTTCCCGGGAGGTCGTGAGATTAGACCCAGCCCGATCGCCCCCAGGGAGACGACTCCTCTTCAACCGGCGATATTCGCCCGGCGGGTCTTTTTCTTGAGTCGGCTGATCCGTCGCCGCAAGGTTACCACCTTCCCCTTCTCACCCGTCTCTTTCAAGGCCTGTTTCTGCCCTCGCAGCTCGCGGATCTTCTGCTTGATGACGCGGACGTCCACCGTGGTCTGCCGCTTCTTCTCGTCGACGATCCCCTTGGCCTCTTTGATGGCCGCGAGCAGCTCGTTCTTGTTCATGGCGTGAACGCCGACGATCCCTTGGATCTGCAGGGCCATCTCGCGCAGCTCCTTCGCCGTCATGCGATCAAGGGGCTTTTCCTTCTTATCCTTTCTCTCCTTTTTTCCCATCTAGTCAAACTCCTTTCCCTCGAGCCCGCACTTGTGGCCCGCCCTCACCACGTCGGCCCGTCTGTCATCAGGTCTTGCTGGTTTGCCCCTTCTTCTGTTCCAGGAGTTCCTGCAACTGGAGGAACGGTTTGAACAGATCGATGGGGATGGGGAAGAGCGTCGTGGAGTTGTTCTCGGAGGCCACCTCCCGCAAGGTCTGCAGGTACCGCAACTGCAGGGCGACGGGATGATTGGCGATGACCTTGGCTGCCTCGGCCAGCCGGTCCGCGGCCTGGTGCTCGCCCTCGGCGTTGATCACCTTGGCACGCCGTTCCCGCTCGGCCTCAGCCTGGCGAGCCATGGCTCGCTGCATGTCTTGGGGCAGGTCGATGTGCTTGACCTCCACATTGCTAACCTTCACGCCCCACGGGTCGGTGTGCTTGTCGAGGATCTCCTGGAGCTCTCGGTTGATCTTCTCCCGGTCCGAGAGCAGCTCGTCCAGCTCCGCCTGGCCGCATACGCTCCGCAGCGTGGTCTGGGCAAGCTGCGAGGTGGCGTAGAGGTAGTTCTCCACTTCGATCACCGCCTTGGTAGGATCCATCACGCGAAAGTAGATGACCGCGTTCACCTTGACGGAGACGTTATCTCTTGTGATGACATCCTGCGGCGGGACGTCCATCGCCACGAGACGCAAGCTCACCTTCACCATCCGGTCAACGACCGGGATGAGGATGATGAGCCCAGGGCCTTTGGCCCTGATGATCCTTCCCAGCCGGAAAATCACGCCCCGTTCGTATTCATTGAGAATACGGAGGGCGCTGGCCAGGAAGATGACGACCAAAACGACGATAAAAATGAGGGGCAAGGGCAACATATAATCCTCCTACAGCAATACCTATGCGCCTTCCCGAACCTCGGGCTAACGCCTTGTATCACCGATCTTCTTGACTTTCAACCACAAATTTTCCACGCCCACGACCACCACCGGCGTTCCCGCCGGGATGGTATCGTCGGCAACGGCATTCCAGAGCTCGCCGTGGACGAAGACCTTTCCCCGTGGCGCCAGGGCCTCTCTGGTCTCGGCGACCTCGCCGATGAGGGCCTCGAAACCGGTACGCGGCTTGCCGAGATAGGCCCGCATGGCGAGCATCGCCACCCCGATGAAAAACCCTGAGATCACCGCCACGGCCGGGATGAGGACGCTCCAGGCAACCCTCAGCCCCGAGCCCTCCGTGTCGAAGAGCATGATCGAGCCGAGGACCAGGCAGACGATACCGCCGATGCTGAGGAGCCCGTAGCTGGCCACTTTGATCTCGAGAAGAAAGAGGATCGCCCCAAGGATAATCAGAAGGACGCCGGCGTAATTCACCGAAAGGGCCTGGAACGCATAGAAGGCGAGAATGAGGGAGATGCCACCGATGACGCCGGGGAAAACGGCGCCGGGATGAGAAAGCTCGAAGTAGAGACCGGCCAGGCCGAGGAGCATGAGAAGGTAGGCGATGTTGGGGTTGCTTATGGTCTTGAGCACCCGGTCCCTGAGGCTCTCCTCCACCGTCTGGATGGGGATCCCTTTCAGGGCCAGATTCTTTACGCCCTCCTTGGTCCGAACCGGCCAGCCTTCGAGCTTGGCAACGAGGTCGTCCACGTCCCGGGCGATCAGGTCGATAACTTTGAGGTGGAGCGCCTCCTCGGCGGTCACCGACACGCTCTGCCGCACCGCCTCCTCCGCCCATTCCACGTTGCGGCCCCGTTGTTCCGCGACACCCTTGATGAAGGCCACCAGGTCATTGACCACCTTGGTGTCCATGGTCTTGTCCATCTCTTTCCCCATAGCCACTACCGGGTGAGCGGCTCCTATGTTCGTGCCCGGTGCCATGGCGGCGATATCCGCCGCCAGGGTGACGAAGACTCCGGCAGAAGCCGCCTGGGCACCGCTGGGACCGACGAACACCGCCACAGGAACCTGGGAGTTCATGATGCTCTTCACCATGGTGCGCATGGAGGTGACCAGACCGCCAGGAGTGTCCAGTTGGATAATGACCAGGGGCGCCCCTTCGTCCTCCGCCTGTTTGATCCCCCGAGCGAGGAAGTTGGCGGTCCCGGGGTTGATGCTCTCCTCGATGGGCAGGACCTTGATCTGCTTTGTCGCCGCGGGAAGATCCGGGGAACCCGCGACCTGCACCACCAGGAGACCTAAGCCGGCGAGGAGAGCCAGCCCTGCGCCGGAGACAATCCGGTCAAACAACCTGATCATACGAGATCCTTTCCCTCGAGTCCGCCATCATCGCCGATGGCGGTATGATTCTCCGCCGAGCGGGCCGCCTCACCCTCTCGATCCACCGCCCACGACCTGCAACAGCATCTGGATATCCTGCCAGACCCGCCGTTTCTGCACGGGATTTCGAAGGAGGTACGCGGGATGATAAGTGGGCACAACGGGAATCCCCTCGAACTCATGGACGCGGCCGCGGAGCCCTGATATGGGAGCCTCAGAGGCGAGGAGGAACCGGGCGGCCACATTTCCCACGGCCAGGATGGCTCGGGGGCCAATGGCCCTGATCTGACGTTTCAGGAACGGGCCGCATGCGTCAGTCTCATCCTCCTCGGGATCGCGATTTCGCGGCGGACGACACTTGATGACATTACAGATGTAGAGCTCGTGCCGTCGCCAGCCCACAGCCGCGATGATTGCATCCAGGAGCCTCCCGGCGGCGCCCACAAAAGGTCTGCCCTGCGTGTCCTCCTCCTCCCCGGGGCCCTCACCAACGACGACCACCCTTGCTGAGGGACTTCCCTCGCCGTAGACGATATGCCGCCTCGTCGCGTGGAGCCGGCAGCGCGTGCACTCTCCGAGATCGGCCCGGACCTCGGCCAGGGTCTCCCGCCGCGGCACCGCTGCGGCGGCCCGCTCCCACGGCACCCACTCCAGCCCTGCCTTGGCCTGATATTGAAGATAGTGGCCAAGGGAGCGGACCAGCGTCGCCAACTCCCGGCGCGGCTCCCCCTTGTCCCCGCTCGACGGAGTCACGTCATTTCCCATAGGCGAACAATTGCATTATAGCAGCTTTCAGCCGGGCCCCGGGCCTAGCCCTGCCAAAGCCCCTCTACTCGGTCCCAGACCTCTCCGGCGACCAGATCCTTGTCCTGTAACGGTAACGTCTCAGCCCGCCCGTCAGGCCACAGGATGGTCACCCGGTTGGTATCGCTGGCGAAACCGGCATCCGCTGTGGTGAGATCGTTGGCGACAATGAAGTCCAGGTTCTTCTGGTCCAGCTTTGCCCGGGCGTGCTCCACGACCTTCTCGGTCTCCGCGGCGAACCCGACGAGGATCTGCCGTCCCTTGACCTCCCCAAGGCGGAGGAGGATATCCTCGGTGCGCTCGAGCTCGAGCGACTCCACCCTTTTCTCCTTCTTGATCTTCTGCGGCGCCCTCGCCTTCGGACGGTAATCGGAAACCGCCGCGGCCATCACCACCCCATCCACCGAAGGGAACACGCCCTGAACCGCGTCGTGCATCTGGCGGGCGCTCTGCACTCGAACCACATTCACCCCCTGGGGCGCCTCCAGAAAGGTCGGCCCGCTGACGAGCACCACGTCCGCTCCTCGACGTTTGGCCTCCCGGGCAAGGGCGTACCCCATTTTTCCGGTGGAAGGGTTCGTGAGATGCCGAACGGGGTCCATCGCCTCCCAGGTGGGGCCCGCGGTTACCAGCACCCGTTTTCCCGCCAGGGTCTGAGGCGTAAGCAATTCCCGGATCGCCTCCATGATCTCAGGCAGGGCCGCGAGTCTCCCGAGGCCCTGGACGCCGCAGGCCAGATCGCCCGCATCGGGGCCGACCTGGCGATAGCCCCAGCCCTTGAGTTTCAGCAGATTCTCCTGGACCGCCGGGCTTTGGAACATGTTGACGTTCATGGCGGGGCAGACAATCTTCGGGGCGGTACAGGCCATGACGGCCGTGGTCAGGTAATCGTCGGCGATGCCGTTGGCGATCTTTCCAATCACGTTGGCCGTGGCCGGGGCGATCACCACAAGTTCCGCTTCCGTCGCCACCTGGATGTGGCCGATCCGGGACTCAGCCTCAAGGTCGAACAGGTTGGTGCACACCGGCTGCCCCGACAGGACCTGGAAGGAAAGCGGTTGCACAAATTCCATGGCGCTCCGGGTCATGATCACCCGCACCCTCATGCCTTCGACGGCGAGAAGGCGGGTGAGCTCTACGGCCTTGTACACCGCAATGCCGCCGGTGACACCAAGCAGGATTCTCCGGTCTTTCAACGTGGTCATAGGTTCCTCTCAACTCCTTCGCCCCTCCCCCATGGAGGGCCCTCGCATCCTGTCAGATCTCCTTAACCACCAACTCCCCCAGGGGCCTTCGCCCCGACTGCTGCCGACGATGGCGAGGCTGGCCGATAGCCATGACCGCCATCAGCTCAAGGTGTGCCGGGAGTTCAAGGATCTCCCGCACCTGTTCCCTGTTCTTCAGGATCTCCCCGATCCAGACTCCGCCGAGACCGAGGGCGTGGAGGGCCAGCCACATGTTCTGCAGACACGCCCCGACGGCCTGACAATCCTTGGTCCGGTCGTAGCTCTCCTGCAGGTCCAGGAACACGGCAATGATAACGGGCGCGCTCCGAATGATCTCGCCGTACCGGGTCTGCCCGGCCACCTTCTCCCTGACCGCGGCATCTCGGACTACGGCGAAGCGCCAGGGTTGGTTGTTCAGACCCGAAGGCGCCCACCGGGCCGCCTCCAGGATGGTGCGAAGCTCGCCTTTCGCCAGCGGTGCATCGAGAAACTGCCGGACACTTCGTCTCTCCCTGATGGCGTCGAGAACAGCCTGGCCCTTGTCGGTCATCGCTCCCATCGCCTCCATAAACACCGTCAAGTTTTTAGTTATTCTAGCACCATACCGGCATGGTCCGCCAGCGTCAACGGCCCGTAAAAGACGTCAGGTGTCGGGCCATCGACCGGCGTCAAGCCCTATCAAACCGAAGTGCATGGATGACCCCATGGCAGCGGCACGCGGTCGCCACGAGGGCCGACTCCGTTGCGGCTTCGGCACCCCTCAACAAGCGCCGCAGGGCCGACGGCCGGTAACCGCCGACCCCGGCGGCCAGCTGATGGCTTCTCACCACAAGGGGAACGCAGCCGGGGACTCGAATCCTGGCGAGCAGCGCAAAGAGATCTTCTGAACGGCGAAGGCCCGTGGCCGTGCATCGGTCCCGGGGCTCGCTGCAGTTGTCGGGGCAGCGGAAGGTGGCCACGCTGGTGTAAAGACCGCCCTTCCCGTCCCTCCAGGGATTGGGGACCTGGGCATCGACCGCAATGGGAACCGGCAGCATTTCCACCTGACCGACCCCGCCAAGCTCCGCGGCGAGCCAGAGGAAGGCGACGTGGATGGGGACAGCCGGGACAATCCAGTCCGGTCCCTCCTCGAGGCTGGCGCGAAGGAAATCGAGGACGTCTTCGTTAACCAGCTCTAGCGGCCGATCTGCGAGGAGGAGCAGCTTATCGGGATTCTGGTCCACCACCACGAGCTGGGGTGGTTCGCGCCGCGCCAGGAGGCGTTCCACCGCCAGTCGACCGAATCGACCCGCTCCCAGGATCCAGTAGACCCTCCGTTTCATAGAGCTCCCTCCCTCTTGGTTTTACTCCAGATCGAGGCAAGATGAAACACCAAAGAGGTATGATTGACACCACCTGCCTTTGCCCCTATAGTGCACGGCGACGTTGCGGCAGCCGTTGTTCCTTTCCCTTCGCGGAACTTATGCTCATCGACACCCATTGTCACCTCGATTTAAAGGATTTCGACGGCGACCGGCCGGCGGTCCTCCGCCGGGCCCTCGAGTCGGGGGTGGGACCTTTCATCACCATCGGGATCAGTCTTCCCAGCTCCCGCCGTGCCGTCGCTTTGGCAAGCCAGTACGACGAGCTGTACGCCACCGTGGGCATCCACCCCCACGGCGCCTGCCGTCTCACCCCTCGTCAGATCGAGGAGCTTCTCACCTTGGGGCGTGAACAGCGCGTGGTGGCCTACGGGGAGATCGGCCTCGACTTCTACCGGGACCGCCAACCTCGGCCCGTCCAGCGCTCCTGTTTCGGCGAGCAACTCGCCCTGGCGCGCCAACTCGGTTTGCCGGTGGTTGTCCACGACCGCGACGCCCATGAGGAGACTCTCGAGATCTTGCGGGCGGAAAAGACCTCGGCAGGGGGCGGCGTCATGCATTGCTTCTCCGGGGACTGGCGGTTTGCTCAGAGGTGCCTGGATCTCAACCTCTATATTGCCATCGCCGGGCCGGTTACCTTTCACACCGCGGCGAACCTCCACGACGTGGTTCGCCGTTGTCCCCTCGACCGACTCCTGCTGGAGACTGATGCCCCCTTTCTGACCCCGGTGCCGGAGCGGGGCCGGCGAAACGAGCCGGCCTTCCTTCGCCACACCGCGGCAAAAGTGGCAGCGCTGAGGAAGACAGCCCTCGCGGAAATAAGCCGCCAGACGAGCGAGAATGCCCGGAGGCTTTTCAGGTTGCCGGAGCCGGCCGAGCCATCTCCCATCGCGGGAGCGAGAACTTTATGAGGCCGCAGAATTCGTCCCCTCCGCTGTCACAGACCTCGCGCTGGCAGGGGCGGGACCGGTGCGGAGAGCGGGATAGAAATCGCGCAATTTAAGGTCGGAAGGAACTCCTGCGGCCAAGCGGTGGTTTCGTCTGGTCCTTGGCGGTTAGGTTTTCTTTGACATTTGAGTTTTGTCATTTGACATTGACCGGCATCGTCTCGCTGACTGAACACCCTCACAGGATCGCCGCAGATGGTTGCCAAATCTCCCGCGCAATCCTTCATTCTCGCCTCCGCCTCTCCGCGGCGGCGGGCTCTCCTCCGGCAGGTCGGTCTCTCCTTCCGCGTGGTCCCGAGCCGGGTTGAGGAGGTGAACCAGTGCGGCATGGAGCCTCATCGGCACGCGGTCTACTGGGCGACGGTGAAGACAGAGGATGTCGCCCACCGCTATCCCGGTGAGTGGGTCCTGGGAGCCGACACCATCGTGGTTCTCGAGGGGAGCATCTTGGGGAAGCCGGCTGATGCTCCTGAGGCGGCGCGCATGCTCTCGCGCCTCAGCGGCAGGAGCCACGAGGTAATCACCGGGCTCTGCCTCGCCGGTGAACGAGCCGCAGTCCGGGAGCAGCTCGCCGTGGAGACCAAAGTCTTCATGAAACGGTTCACCCCGGCGGAAATTCAGGGGTATATTGACACCGGTGAGCCCATGGACAAGGCCGGCGCCTATGGGATCCAGGGAATCGGCGGTTGCCTCGTCGAACGAATCGAGGGGTCTTACTCCAACGTGGTCGGGCTGCCCATCTGCGAGGTAGTAGAGCTTCTTCGGCGGCACCGGATTGCCGATCCCTTTGGAGGTCGAGGGCTGCTGGGGCCAGCGGGGTAGAATCGCCGCCACACTCATGGAGCCTATCCCATGTCCATCGCCGCCAATCTCGCCCGGGTTAAGGAGCGCATCGCCGCGGCCGCCATCCGCTCCGGGAGGCGTCCCGAGGCGGTGAAGCTCGTCGGCGTCACCAAGACGGTGGACCCGCCGCGGGTGGAGCTGGCAGTGCAGGCAGGCCTCGAGATCCTCGGTGAGAACTATGTGCAAGAGGCGCGAGAGAAGATCCAGCTCTTTCAAGGGCGGGTACGCTGGCACTTCATCGGCCGGCTGCAGAGCAACAAGGCCAAGCATGCCGTTCAGCTCTTCGATCTCATCCACACAGTGGACTCGTTGCGGCTGGCCGAGGAACTCAATCGCCGGGCCGGGGCGATCGGCCTTGTCATCCCGGTTCTCATCCAGGTCAATCTCGCCGCGGAAGCGACCAAAGGCGGCATTCGCCTCGATGAAGTCCGCGGCCTTATCGGACAGGCAGTCAGACTCGATCATCTCCGCATCCGCGGCCTCATGACCATGCCTCCTTATTTCGACGATCCAGAGCGGGCCCGGCCTTATTTCCGCCGGTTGCGGGAGCTGAGTGAGGAGATCGCCGCCCTCGGCCTCCCGGGAGTGGAGATGAGGGAGCTCTCCATGGGGATGTCGGGGGATTTCGAGGCAGCAGTCGAGGAGGGGGCCACGCTCGTCCGGGTGGGAACCGCTATTTTCGGGGCGCGGCCTTAGACCTCTGCCGCAGGGCCTCGTAGAGGGCAACGGCACCGGCCGTGGCCGCATTCAGCGAGTTCAGCCGACCACTTTGGGGGATCGCTGCAAGGCAGTCACACGAGCGCTTCACCAGCGCCCTGATCCCGCTCGCCTCTCCACCCACCACCAGGGCCGTAGGGAGCCGGAGGTCCATGGCGAAGATCGGCCGCTCCGCTTCCATGGTCAGGCCTACCACCCAGATTCCCTGTTCCTTGAAGAGCGCGAGGGTCCGTGTAAGGTTGGTCACCTGGGCAACCTTCGTATGCTCCAGGGCGCCGGCGGAGGCCTTGTCCACAGCGGCCGTAGGGCGAGCGGCGCGATCCTTGGGGATGACCACGCCGTGGGCTCCACACACGTAGGCGCTCCGGATGAGAGAGCCGAGGTTCTGGGGGTCCTGGATTCCGTCCAGGACCAGAATCAGCGCCGGTGCATCGGCCCGGGCCGCGGTGACAATAGCGTCCACATCCACGAAGGCGTACGGGGTGAGAAATGCCACCACTCCCTGGTGTGCTGTCGTGCCGGTCCTGGCGTCGAGGCGACCTCGATCCTGAAAACGTACCTGAATGCCGAGCGCCTGCGCCTCCGCCGTGAGCTCCCGCAGGGGACGGCCGTGGCTACCCCGGCTCACCCAGATCTCCCGGATGCGATCCCCACGAGCCGCGATCGCCTCGCGCACCGGGTGGATGCCGTATAGGATGTCGCTCATGACAGGGGTGGAGGGCTAGGTGTTGTCCGGTCGGACCAAATCCAGCGCCCTGGGGAGGACGGCGGCGGCGCGACAGCGGCTCGCCATGATCACGGCTGCGAGCTCCTCGCTCGCCCGCTCCAGGTCGTCGTTGATGACCAGGTAGTCATACCACGGCGCCTCTGCCATCTCCCGCCTCGCCTGGTCAAGACGGATCTTCATTTCGGATTCGTGTTCGGTGCCCCGCCGCCGCAATCGCTTCTTGAGGGTCTCCACAGTGGGCGGCAACACGAAGATGAAGCAGGCTTGGGGCAGATGGATCTTCACCTGCCGCGCACCCTGAACGTCGATTTCCAGAAGAACGTCTCGACCGTTTTCCAGGCTTAAGACCACCGGCTCCCGGGGCGTTCCGTAATAATTCCCGTGAACCTGCGCCCACTCCAGGAAGCCCCGAGCCCTCACCATGGCGAGAAAGGCATCCGTTGAAACAAACGCGTAGTCCTCGCCGTCGATTTCGCCGGCGCGCGGCGCCCGGGTGGTGCAGGAGACAGAGTACCAGAGCTCCGAGAAGCGCTTCCTGATGCGCTCCCGAAGGGTTGACTTCCCAGCCCCCGAGGGACCGGAGAGCACAAAGAGTTGGCCGCGGTATTCCATCTATTTGGTCTTACTATCGCCATCCTTGCTCAGGGAGTCGACCATGAACCGCTGGGCGATGGTTTCCGCCTGGACTCCGGAGAGGATGACGTGGTTGCTGTCGGTGATGATGATTGCCCTGGTGCGGCGGCCCATGGTCGCGTCGATGAGCTTCTTGGCCACCTTGGCGTCCTCCTTCAGGCGCTTCATGGGCGCGGATCCCGGCGAGACGATGGCGACGACCCGATCCGCCACCACCGTGTTCCCGAAACCGATATTGAGAAGCTTTCCTTCCATGTAGACCCCACCTTCTGTTCACGCGTGTTTGCAGCAGGCCACACGGCCTTTACCCTATTCTCCTTAGCGCGCCCTGGCCACGGCTCGCCCGTGTCGGCGCTGGACCTAGCCCGGGTGCCGTCAAGGCGAAGCTCGACGCGCCCACCTGATTCGATCACTCCACATTCTGTACCTGCTCACGGACCCTTTCGAGCTCCGCCTTTGCCTGGATCACCCGCTGGCCGACGGCGAGGTCGTTGGCCTTCGATCCGACCGTATTGATCTCCCGATGGATCTCCTGCAAGAGAAACTCGAGCTGTCGCCCTCGGGGTCCATCGGCCTGGCACTGAGCGCGGAACTGCTGCACGTGGCTCCGCAAGCGAACCAACTCCTCCGTGATGTCGTTCTTGTCGGCAAGGATGGCCGCCTCCTGGGCGAGCCGCGCCTCATCCAAGGGCACATCCCCGAGAAGCACCTGGATCCGCTCCCTGATCCGATCCCTGGCTTCCTGAGTCACGACGGGTGCTCGCGCCTCGATCTCGCCCACCAGTTCGTCAAGATGCTGGAGACGTTGCGAGAAGTCGGCGGCGATCGCCGCACCTTCCTCCGCACGCATGCGAAGAGACGCCGCCACCGCGCCGTCGAGGGCCTCGGCGAGCACCGCCCAGGCGCGTGCGTGAGTCGCCTCGTCCTCCTTTACCGTGAAGATGTCCCGGAAGGTGAGGAGCGCCTCCAGGGGGATATCTCCACCGAGGCCCAGCTCCTCTTGGAGGCTTCGGAGCAGACGCACATAGGTCTTGGTGAGATCGAGGTCAACGGTCAGGTGCTCCGCCTTCTCCAGGGCCTCATCGGCGGTGACATTCACCTCGATACGCCCGCGGGAAAAGGCGGAGGCCACCCGCCTCCGGACCTCCTCCTCGAAATGACTGTATCGTCGAGGGAGCTTCACCTGAATGTCGCAGAACCGATGGTTCACCGAGCGCACCTCCACGGTGAACCGGTAGCCGTCGGCCTCGGCCTCGCCACGCCCGAATGCGGTCATGCTGTGAAGCACTGGTTCACCCCTTCCCTCGTCCTAGCGACTTCACCGCTCCCTGCCGGCATCGAGCCCACCGTCTCGAGAATCTGCTGATGCTCCATCCTCCGCCCGGAGCTGCAGCAGGTATTTCTGCCGCAGAACTCCGAGCCAGCCGCGTACCCTTTCATCCCCATAGTCAGGGTAAGTCCACGGGAGCGGCCGGTATGCCTTCTGGTGGAAGACCAGGGTGAGGTCGGCGTAGATCCCACGATCAAGGTAAACCCGATGCGCGCAGTTCTTGCCGGTGGCGAGCACCAGGCGCTCGGCGAGGAGATAACCCGGGTCGATGTTGACGCTGCGCTTCCCCCCCTCGCTCATCCTTCCCTCAAGCTTGTTGGTCTCCTCCTTGATCCGGACCAGATCGCCCTGACTGACAAGGGGGACAAAGCTTGCAAATCGCCGCCTGAGCGGCATCCCCATCTCGGCGTCGTAGTAGTCCGTATAATCGAATGGGAGCACGGCGCTCACGAAATCCATCGACCCGTAGCGCTCAGCAAGCGCCTCAAGCGCCCGAGCGATCCGCTCGGGAGCCGCCGAAATCACACTAACGAAAAGCTTTGCCGGCTTGGGCTCTTGGGGCCTGCTCATCCACCCTCCCGGGGGCTATGCCGCGCTTCCCCTGCGCCCCACGCAGGTGTAACGAAACCCCATCGCCTGCATCCGCGCCGGCTCATAGACATTGCGGAGATCGACGATCACCGGTTGCCGCAGGAGCTCCTTCATCCGCTCCCAGTTCAGGTTGCGGAACTGGTTCCACTCCGTGACAATGATGAGGGCATGAGCATCGCGCGCTGCCTCATAGGCGTCGCCGGCGTATTCCACGCGGCGCAGCATCTTTCGGGCCTCGCCCATTCCCGCCGGGTCGAATACCCGAATAGTCGCACCGCGCCGCTGCAGCCCCCGGATGATGGGAACGGATGGCGCTTCTCGCATATCATCGGTGTTGGGCTTGAAGGTGAGGCCGAGGACAGCAAGGATCTTGCCCGAGACGCCTCCAGCCGCCCGGACGATCTTCTCCACCATGCGCTCTCGCTGCCGCTTGTTGACCCGCATGACCGCCTTGACGATTTCGAAACTGTAACCCCGTTCGCTGGCGATCTTGTCAATGGCCATCAGATCCTTGGGAAAACACGAGCCGCCGAAACCCGGTCCCGCGTGGAGGAACTTCGGCCCGATCCGGCCATCGAGGCCCATTCCCCTCGCCACCTGATGCACATCCGCGCCCACCCCTTCGCACACGTTGGCCATCTCGTTGATGAAGGAGATCTTCGTGGCCAGGAAGGCATTGGAGGCGTACTTGATCATCTCCGAGGTGGCCACGTCAGTGATAACAAAGGGTGTCTCGATGAGGTAGAGGGGCCGATAGAGATCCCTCATGATGGCCACCGCCTGCTCGCTCCCGGCGCCGATCACCACCCGATTGGGCCGCATGAAATCCTCGATCGCCGAACCCTCTCTGAGGAACTCCGGATTGGATACCACGTCAAAGGGAGCTCCCGTGCTCCGCTCGCGCCGAATGATCTCCTCGATGACCTGACCCGTGCCCACAGGAACCGTACTCTTGGTCACAATCACTTTGTAGCCGTCAAGATTTCTGGCGATCGTGCTCGCCACCTCCCGGATGTAGCTGAGATCGGCGCTGCCGTCGGGAGACGAGGGGGTTCCAACGGCGATGAAGATGACGAGCGCCTGGCGGACGGCGCTCCCGGCGTCCGTCGCAAAGGCGAGCCGTCCCTCTTTAACGTTCTTGCCGATGAGCTCCTTCAACCCCGGCTCGAAGATCGGCACCTCACCCTGCTTCAGGAGATCGATCTTGGCCACATCCTTGTCCACGCAGGTAACGTGGACGCCAAACTCGGCGAAACAGGCTCCCGTGACGAGACCCACGTACCCCGTACCTACCACGCAGATGTTCATGTAACGTTCTCCGGTCAAGGAAGCGGATGGGCCGACGAGGCGACCCGGAGACGCAGCGTGCGCTCGTCAAGGCCTATGAGGCCCTGCTCCGGGCGTGGGGTCTCGCTCCGTCCCGGAGGGCCTCCTTCAGGCGCTCCGCCGGCACAACCGCGGTACCAATCTCGCCCACCACGATTCCGGCAGCAATGTTCGCAACGAGCGCGGCGTGGCGCGGCGTGAGCCCCGCAGCCAACCCCAGAGTGAAGGCGCCGATGACCGTGTCGCCCGCACCCGTCACATCGAAGACCTTCCTCGCCACGGTGGCGATAGGCAGAGGTACACCCCCTCGTTCGAAGAGGGTCATACCCTGAGCACCCCGGGTGATAAGGACGAGCTCGCAATCAAGCTCTTTGAGCAGGTGGCTCCCCGCCCGCTCCAGACTTGCTTCATCCTCAACGGGTATCCCCGACATCGCCTCTGCTTCTCGAATGTTCGGGGTGATAAGGGTTACTCCACGGTAGAGGGACATGCTCTTCACCTTGGGATCTACGGCCACGCAGACTCGGGTGTCACGGGTCAGGGTACGCAGGCCGTCCATGAGGGTCTCGGTGACCACGCCCTTCCCGTAATCGGAGACAAGGATCGCGTCCAGGGATGAGATTTCCTTCGCGGCGATGGCGAGGAGTTTCTCGGTGGTGTCGCTGGCCACCGGTCGACGTATCTCCCGGTCGACCCGCACGACCTGCTGGGCCTGGGCCACAACCCTGGTCTTCGTCGTCGTCGGCCGGTCAGCCTCGATGACAAGTTCCTGGCTCGAGCCGGTGAGTCGTGCCACCTTGCGCGCGCATTCCCGTCCCATCCTGTCGTTGCCGATCACGCCGCATAGGAGGATCTGCCCGCCAAGGGCATGGATGTTATGGGCGACATTGCCGGCCCCGCCCAGTCGCAGATCGTCTCCATCTCCGTGGACTTCCACCACCGGAACCGGTGCCTCCGGGGAAATCCGGCTGACGCGGCCCCGGATGTACTCGTCCACCATCACGTCGCCCACGACGAGGATCCGGCAACGGGGAAACCGATCAATCCCGGCGCGCATGCATTTAGCGTTCAAGCCCCCAGACTTTGGGAGCATGTTTCTCGGCTTCACCTCAGCGTCTACCTTCTGCAGATCGACGACGAATATACCATAGAAGGGGGAGGAGACCAGCATCTTTTTGCCCGAACTTCGCCGTGCGCCTGGAATTCAGGTACCTTCCCGGTGTCTGCGGGAGAAGAGATCCAATCTCAGCCCTTGTTACGAGAAAAGCTCTTTTCTCCTTCCCTTTGATCTCGCTCCGAGACTCGGTCGTAACCTGCTACCCAGTGAGACCCTCTAAGGGCGTTAGGGAAAGGGAGTCTTTTCTTGACACAAGAGAGAAACGCCGATACTCTTCAATCCCGCAGACCACTCGAAAAGCCGATCTGCGTCGGCCGTCATCCTCTGGCGCCGGCCCTTTGAGCCGCCGCGACGGGACGGGGCGGCAGGCGGTGTTGTGAATGCGGGGATGAGAGGGGGGTCGCCGCGGTATCGTTCAACTGTCACCAAATTCGACCGACCCGACCGGATCTGGGTACGAGACCCACGAAGGGATCAACCGCATCTCAGGAAAAGCGCACGAGCACGACGTGTTCGGGGGGATGTTGATACGAATTTGCAGCCGCTCCTGCAAGTGTGTTGACACGCGTCTCCTTGCCGACCCTCCGGCGCGTGAGCTCCCACTTCCAGGGCAGGCTTAGTGAAAGCAGGAATGACGGAAACCAGAATCTTCAAGAACTACAAGAACAAGCGGGTTCTCGTCACCGGACATACTGGGTTCAAGGGATCTTGGCTTTCTATCTGGTTGCGGGAACTTGGCGCTAAGGTGATCGGGTACGCCCTCGATCCACCCAGTACGCCCAGCAATTTCGCTGCCTGCAACCTGCACAGGTTGGTTACCCATTGCCACGGGGACGTTCGAGATCTGGGCCACCTCCTGGAGGTGTTCGAGGAGCATAAGCCCGAGATAGTTTTTCATCTGGCGGCACAGGCCCTGGTGCGTTTGTCTTACCAGCAACCCAAGAATACTTTCGATACGAACGTCTGCGGTACAGTCAACGTTCTCGAGGCGGTGCGGCTGAATCCCTCCGTCAAGGTGTTCGTGAATATCACGAGCGACAAATGCTACGAAAACCGGGAATGGGTCTGGGGCTACAGAGAGAACGATCCCCTCGGAGGTGGCGATCCTTACAGTGCGTCGAAGGGCTGTGCGGAACTTGTATTCTCGGCTTACCGCCGCTCCTTTTTTGACGGGAGAGGTTCAGGCAACCGCAAGCTCGGTGCCGCCTCTGTCAGAGCTGGAAACGTCATCGGCGGTGGGGATTGGGGCGACGATCGGCTCATTCCCGATTGTGTCCGGGCGCTGGCAAAGAACGAGCCCGTCGGCATCAGAAGCCCGCAGGCTACGCGTCCCTGGCAGCACGTGCTCGACCCCCTTGGAGGCTACCTCCTCCTGGGCAGTCTTCTCTTCGAAAACCCCGGGACCTACGGCGGAGCTTGGAATTTTGGTCCGGCAACGGCAGGTCATAAACGCGTCGATGAGATTGTGGCACGTTTTCTCCATTTGTGGGGATCGGGCGAGTGGAAAGACGTGTCTGATCCGAGTAACCCGCTGCCTGAGGCGACGACCTTGCGATTGTGCTGCGACAAGGCCCATCGGTACCTCAAGTGGCAACCAGTCCTAAACGCCGATGACTGCATCGAAATGACCTCCACGTGGTACAAGACGTACTATGGCGACGGCCACGGCGACAAGGACATGTACCCCCTATGTCGGGATCAGATCAACTTCTACGTGAGAAAAGCCAAGGAAAGCAACGCGCCGTGGTTGGCATAAGGTTCCCTGCCGCGATCAGGTTCACGCGCCAATGGATCTAAGACCTTTCGAGACATAACCCCTGCCGGGTCCTGGCAAACGTCTCGCCTCCTCACGGAGAAAGCCGTCATCCATTGAGGAATCATCCATGTCCAAGGCCGCTCAACTGAGAGAGCAAATCCTGCACTTAGTTCGCCGGTATTACCGCGAGCAATTTGCCGGGAAGATCTTCGACCCCGACCGCGATCTCGTTCACTATGCCGGGCGCGTTTTCGACGCCGAGGAACTGGTCAATCTGGTCGACGCCAGCCTGGATTTCTATCTGACGGCCAACCGATATGCGGAACAATTTGAAGCCGGCTTCGCTGAGTATCTGGATACCTCGAACGCACTCCTGGTCAATTCCGGGTCATCGGCGAACCTAGTGGCCATGACCACCCTCACCTCCCCCAAGTTGGGCGACCGTCGTCTACAGACGGGAGATGAGGTCCTCACGGTCGCAGCAGGATTCCCGACCACCGTGGCCCCCATTATCCAGACCCGGCTTGTCCCGGTTTTTGTCGATGTCAACCTGGGAGACTACACCGCCATCCCGGAAAGGCTCGCTGAGGCGGTTGGGCCGAAAACTCGGGCCATAATGATGGCCCACACCCTCGGGGTGCCCTTTGACCTAGATGTCGTTCTGGGGCTCGTGCGAGAGCGGGGTCTCTGGCTCATCGAGGACACATGTGACGCTCTTGGTGCACGCTATCGCGGCCAGCTGACGGGAACCTTCGGACATCTTGCGACCTTCTCTTTTTATCCGGCTCACCATATAACGATGGGGGAGGGGGGATGTGTGGTCACCTCCGATGAAAACTTGGCGCGCATCGCCCGCTCCATCCGTGATTGGGGACGGGACTGTTACTGCACGGGTGGCGAGAACAATACATGCGGCAAGCGCTTCAGCCAGCAATTTGGAACCCTTCCCTTCGGTTACGATCACAAGTACGTTTACAGCCACATGGGCTACAACCTCAAGGTCACGGACATGCAAGCGGCCATCGGCTGCGCTCAGCTCGCCAAACTCTCTGGTTTCCTTGAGAAGCGCCGGGCGAATTTCGATAGGCTCTCGGCCCTGTTGAGACCATACGAAGATCGGCTGATCCTCCCGAAGGCCACGGAACATTCGGAGCCGGCCTGGTTCGGTTTTGCCGTCACCGTGCGGCGTGATGCCGGCTTCACCCGGAACGATCTGACCAAATTCCTCGAGAGCAATCGCATCGAAACCCGCAATCTCTTCAGTGGCAATCTCCTCTGCCACCCGGCTTTCGAGGGAATCCCTTGCCGTATTGTCGGCGATCTGAGCAACACAGATATCATTATGCGAAGCACCTTCTTCATCGGCGTTTACCCCGGACTCGACGACGAGCAGATCGACCACGTCGCCCGGGTCTTCGCCCGATTCATGAAGGGGGAACGGGTCCAGTGACCCCTCGAGGGACTAAATGGCCGTAGCCCAGAAACTCCGGTGTGAAGTGGTTGCGATCACCCACGTTGGTGAACACGTCTATACGGTTGAGCTGAAACCGGAGCGCCCGATCCCACGTTTCCTGCCGGGCCAGTTTCTTCACCTCGCGCTTGACCCTTACGACCCGTGCTCCTTCTGGCCGGAATCCCGGGTCTTCTCCATCGCGAGCTGTCCCTCCGAGCGAGGCCGGCTGAACATCTCCTACTCCGTCCGTGGGCGTTTCACCGCCCGCATGGAGCGGGAGCTGGCCGAGGGCAGGGTAGTCTGGGTCAAGCTTCCCTATGGCGACTTTGTCGTGGAGGACATAAGTGACGTCGTCCTCCTTGCCGGCGGCACGGGCATCACCGCCTTCATGGCGTTTCTGAAAGGCCGGACAGCTCATTTCCGCCACGACGTCTACCTCGCTTACGGCGCGCGTAGTCGGGATTTCCTCATCTACCGCGACACCATCGAGGCCCAGGCCGAGAAGTCGGAACGGTTTCACCTTTTTTGCTTCGTGGAGAGAGCGACCGACGGCAGACCAGCTCCAGAGAGTGAAAGAGTGGGCCGCCTTTCACTGGGGCCCATCTGGCCGGCGCTTCGGGATCCCTATGGCGCAACGTTTTACCTTTCCGGACCGCCGCAGATGTTGAGAGACCTTTCGCGGGACCTTAGGGATCGGGGCATCTCTCCGCCCCGCATCAGGATCGATGCATGGGAGTAGCTGAGCCCCCAGCGGCCCGGGAGAGGGGGACTTGCGAGCTAAGAGGTACCAGATGAAAAAGAGTATGCCGGTCGTGATTCTGTGCGGAGGCATGGGCACGCGCCTCGGCGAGATGACCGAGGTTCGTCCGCAGCCTCTCGTTGAGATTGGCGGCCGGTCGGCTCTAGCCCGCATTATGCATGAGACGTCGTCGCGAGACCGTGGAATTGGCCGTGCCACCGGGCAACCACAGGGGCTCGGACCTGAGACGTACTTGATCCGTACGCTGCAAGGTTCGAGACCCGAGGACACCCGGAAGGACGGCCATTGCCACGGTCGTAGCAGGTGTTTCGGGCATTATGCGGGCTAGGCTTAGCGCCATGAAGGGTTCTGGCAGTGCATGGATACCCTTCGGGACCTTAAATACCTGGAGTCTCTCTGGGTGAGCGGGGAACAGCCTTGGAAGACGTGGTGACAACACGGCAAGGATCGCCTCGATGTCTCTCCTGATCACCGGCGGCAGCGGCTTCATCGGCAGAAACTTGAAGGAACAATTGGCGCCGGAGTTTGAAATACTGGCCCCGACACATGGAGAGTTAGAGCTGCTCGACGAAGATGCGGTCTCGCGTTTTTTCCGGGACCATCGTATCAATGTGGTTATCCATTCGGCAATAAAACCGGGACATCGAGCGGCTCAAGACCCGACAAATCTCGTTTTCAATAACACGAGAATGTTCTTTAACTTAATGCGTAACGCCGAACGTTTCGACAAATTGATATTTTTGAGCTCGGGTGCGGTTTACGACATGAGGTATTACCGGCCGAAGATGAAGGAAGATTACTTCGATGTCCACGTCCCAGCGGACGAAACAGGCTTTTCAAAATATATCTGTGCCAAATACGCAGCGTTGAGCGACAAGGTCATCGAACTGCGACCTTTCGGGGTATTCGGCCAATACGAAAATTGGCAGATACGCTTTGTTTCCAACATGATCTGTAAGGCCCTTTTCGGTTTACCGCTCACCATGCATCAGAATCGTCGGTTCGACTATGTTTATATCGACGATCTCATCGCAATTGTTAGATATTTTATCTTGAACGAACCAAAACATAATGTTTACAACGTGACCCCCGATAACGCCGTAGAGCTCATGGCTCTCGCACAAAGGGTCATCGAGGTGTCCGGAAAGGCGCTCGAAGTACGCGCGGCTCAAGATGGTATGGGGTTGGAATATAGTGGAGACAACAGTCGCCTTCGCGGCGAGATTCCCCATCTCATTTTCACCAGTCATGCGAAGGCTATTCGAGAGCTATACGCCTGGTACGAGACAAACAGACACGCTGTCAATCGGGAATGCTTGCTTACGGCTAAGTGATTTCCCAAGGACGAATGCGTGCTCCCCTTTGAGGGGTGAAGAGGTTAGGAGGACATGATGAATGCACTTGAGCGCCGAATGGTAAACATCTTGAGGGAGCTCAAGGAACAACATGGGGCCCTGTGTGTCCGGGCGGAGTTCGAGGCAGAGGGAACGAAACTCGAGGAACTGCTGCGGCTTAAGGAAATCAGCATGGCGGCTGGTTTGGGTCTCATGCTCAAGATTGGAGGCTGTGAATCCATACGGGACATGCTCGAGGCACGGCTCGTCGGCGTGGATTATCTCGTCGCTCCCATGGTCGAATCCGGGTACGCGCTGCAGAAATATCTCCTCGGAGTACAAAAGGTGTTCCCGCCGGAGGAGCGAGACGGCGTAGAGATCTTGTGCAATATTGAAACAATGACGGCTGTTGATCATTTCGACGACATGTTAACCATTAGGGAACGGCCGGTCCTTCAAGGAGTCGTGGTGGAGCGAGTAGATTTATGCTTCTCGCTCGGACTTACGGAAGAGGACATTAATGCAAGCGAGATAAGTGACATTGTGGGAAACGTTGTGAGGAAAGCAAAAGACAACGGTCTCGTAACGATTATAGGTGGAGGAGTTTCCGCTTATTCTCTGCCTTTTTTTGGGTCCATCGGCCAGCAGTACCTCGACCGCTTCGAAACCAGAAAAGTCTGCTTGGATTATGGTCGAGCCGTGGAAAACAACCCGGAAAAAGGGATATTAAAGGCGCTGGGATTTGAACTGTTGTGGCTGAGGAACAAAGCAGCTTTTTACAGAAAAATATCTCTTGCGGACGATGAGAGAATGAATCTAATCGAGCGGCGATACTGGCAGGAAATCGATGCTTTGATTTAGTGGGGTGAAGGCACTATGAACCAAATAGAACTCGAAATGGTCCATCTCCTCGGGGAGTTGGCCGAACGACATGGAGTTTCGGGGGTCAAAGCCGAGTTCGAGGCGGAGGGGACGAGGACAGAGGAACTCATGCGGCTGAAGGAGATCTGTTTGGCAGCGCAGATCTCCCTGACCCTAAAGATCGGGGGTTGCGAAGCGGTGCGAGACATGTATGATGCCCGGGCGGTCGGGGTAGACCATGTTGTGGCACCAATGGTGGAGACAAGGTTTGCGCTGCAGAAATATTTGAGGGCGATCGAGACCGTTTTCCCGAGGGACGAGCAGGAGGAAATCGAGTTTTTGATCAACGTGGAGACTCGCCTCGCGGTGGAGAACTTTGACGAAATGCTCAAAGTAGCAAATCTTGCTCGCCTAGACGGCATCGTCATGGGAAGGGTCGATTTGGTGGGCTCCATGGGACTCGACCGCAAAGCGATGAATACCGACAGGATTTTCCAGCTGGTAGTACCCCTCTTTCAGAAGGCGAAGCATCGGAAGATGACTTGCGTCCTTGGGGGCGGAATCGCGGTCGACGCCTTGCCGTTTATTCGCGCCATACCATCGGATCTAATCGACCGATATGAGACGCGGAAGATCTGCTTTGCGTGCCCTGACGCTCTGGAGCAGGACGCCGAACAAGGCATCCTCAAGGCGGTCCGATTTGAACTCTTGTGGCTGCATAACAAGCGGAGCTATTACAAAGCGATATCGGAAGAAGACGACCGGAGAATCTCCATGCTGGAAACTCGGGTCGTGCGATGAAGTGGAGGCTCCGGCAGAGGCATCCATGAGCGAGATGATCAAGGTTTCTGATTATATCTTCCGGCGGTTGGCGGATCATGGGGTGCGACACGTGTTCTTGTTGACCGGCGGCGGTGCCATGCACCTGAATGATTCCCTCCGAAAAGAGACCAGGATCGAATACATCTGCAATCATCACGAGCAAGCATGCGCCATGGCTGCGGAGGGGTATGCTCGTGTTTCTGGGCAGATCGGTGTTGTCTGTGTGACGACCGGGCCCGGGGGAACGAACGCCCTCACGGGGGTGTTGGGCCAGTGGCTGGATTCGATACCGGCTTTATACATATCAGGGCAGGTGCGTTATGAAACCACGGTGGCCAGTACCGGCCTGGCTTTGCGTCAGTTGGGAGACCAGGAGGGTAACATCGTCGCCTCTGTGAAGCCGATTACGAAATATGCGGTGACGGTGACGGACCCTCAAAGTATCCGGTACCACGTGGAGAAAGCACTCTACCGCGCGCAATCCGGTCGTCCGGGGCCGGTATGGCTGGAGATTCCTTTGAATGTCCAGGGAGCCTTGGTGGATCCCGAAAATCTTCCCGCGTACGACCCTGCCGAAGACCGGATCGACTTCAATCAGCAGCAACTCGCAGCGCAAGTTGCTCACATCTTGGAAAGAATCAAGGTGGCCAACCGGCCGGTAATCTTGGCCGGTGCTGGCATACGGCTCGCCGGCGCGGCGGAGGAATTTCACGCCCTGATTGAGCAGCTCGAGGTCCCCGTATTGACGGCATGGAATGCAATAGACCTCATGCCCTCCGATCATCCCTTGTTCTATGGGCGCCCTAGTACGTTAGGGCAGCGTGGGGCGAATTTCATCTTCCAGAATGCCGACCTTCTATTAAATATTGGCTGCAGACTCAACGTCCGCCAAATCGGCTACAACTTTCCCGCGGTTGCCCGCGCTGCTTACAAGATCAGCGTGGACATAGATCCGCTGGAATTGAAAAAACCCACCATTAAGATCGATTTCCCGGTGCATTGCGATGCAAAACTATTTCTTAAGATCATGAACGCGCACATCGCGACTTCACGCATCTCGCCGAAATCTGAGTGGCTGTCGTGGTGCAAGATTAGAGCTGATCGCTATCCTGTCGTGCTCCCCGAATACTGGGAAAGTGCTCACCGTGTTAATCCGTATGTCTTTGTTGACCTTCTGTCTCGGTATCTTAAACCGGGAGACGTGATGGTCAGTTCAAACGGGGCCGCCTGCGTTATACCGATTCAGGCACTGCGGCTTCGGGACGGGCAACGTCATCTGGTAAATTCAGGTTGTGCGGCGATGGGCTACGGACTGCCGGCGGCCATCGGGGCCTGTTTCGCGCACGACAAGAGACAAGTGATATGTTTTGAGGGCGACGGCAGCCTTCAGCTCAACATTCAAGAGATGCAAACAATTGTGCATCACCGTTTGCCCCTTAAAATATTTGTCTTCAATAATGGCGGCTATCTCTCTATTCGCACAACACAAGAGGCGTTCTTTAATGCAAAGTATATAGGTGAAAGTCCGGCTAGCGGCGTGAGTTTTCCGGACCTGGTCAAGATTGGGACAGCCTACGGGATTAACAGCGTACGAATCCAAGAACATCGTGAGCTTGCTGAAACTATTCCAAAAATCCTGGAGACACCAGGCCCTATACTCTGCGATGTATTGATGCCGCCTGACCAGTCGTTTGCGCCGAGGGCCTCGTCTCAGAGATTGCCCGATGGCCGAATGATCTCCAAGCCGCTCGAGGACTTGGCTCCCTTCCTTGACCGCGACGAGTTTTTGAGTAACATGATCATCCCTCCTTGGGATGAAGGACATGCATAGACGCGCTGCGCTCGCAAAGGAACGTTCCGCCGAGAGCGTGCGGGGATTACCGTCGCAGGATGGTGCGGCCGAAATGGAGCGGAAGATGCGAAGGGCATTGATTACCGGTGGTTCGCGGGGAATTGGCGCGGCAATCGTTCAGAAGTTCTCGCAAGAGGATGTAGATGTTGTAGCCCCCACTAGGGCTCAGCTTGATCTGCTTTCCAACGAGTCTATCGACGGCTTCCTCGCCTCCCTGAATTCTCCTATCGACATCATTGTGAATAACGCGGGCATCAACGTGCTCGCCTCTGCGACCGAGATAGCGGACGGCGACATACGGGATGCACTGCAAACAAATCTGGTGGCGCCTCTCCGGCTCACAAGGAAGCTCGCCCCGCAGATGATGGCGAGGGGTTTTGGAAGAGTGGTGAATATTAGCTCCATATTCAGTCTGGTCTCCAAAAGGTTTAGAGTCAGCTATTCCGCGAGCAAAGCGGGCTTGAACGGGTTGACGAGAACCCTCGCGGTCGAGATGGCACCCTTTAACGTGCTTGTTAATGCAGTTGCGCCGGGATATGTTGATACGGAACTCACGAGGCAAAATAATTCCGCCCAGGACTTACAGGCCATCTGCACCACGATTCCCATGGGTCGGCTGGCACAGACGAGTGAGATCGCGGAGGTAGTCTTTTTTTTGTGTTCCGATAAGAATACTTACATCACCGGCCAGGTTATCGTGGTCGACGGGGGGTTCACTTGCCTCTGAGAATCCGATCGAGCATCAGAGATTACGATGTCCACTTCGTCGGCGCGGCTGGGCTCTCTGGGGCATTCCAAGAGCATGGACGATCAGTCTACGTGGTCGATCAACTTGTATGGCAGATGTATCGCAACAGTCTGCTCCACGCCATATCTGGCCTGGACCCTATCATCATGCCGATAAGCGAAGAACGCAAATCCCTGACTTCCGTTCAGGAACTGTATGATCGGTTGACGGCACATCCGGCCAAGCGGAACTTGACACTTTGCTCGATCGGTGGTGGCATTCTTCAGGATATTACCGGATTTGTCGCGTCCACGTTATATCGCGGGATCAACTGGATATTCGTGCCCACCACGTTATTGGCCCAAGCAGACAGTTGCATAGGCAGCAAGACCTCTCTGAACTATAGCGGTTTCAAGAACTTGATCGGTACCTTTTATCCTCCTACGGCCGTTTTCGTCTATCCGGCGTTTTTGACCAGCCAGAAGGATTCTGACTTCTTCAGTGGACTCGGCGAGGTCATCAAGCTTCACCTGATTGGCGGCGCCGGAAAGTCCGAAGAAATCGTCGGACTGCTGCCCAAGGTTGTGACAAAGGAGCCTAAGGCATTGTTCGCGGCGATTAGAAGTTCCCTTCAGATCAAGCGGGACTATATAATCGGTGACGAATTCGATACCGGAAAACGCAACCTGCTAAATTACGGGCACTGTTTCGGTCATGCACTGGAATCCGCCTCGAATTTCCAGATCCCCCACGGCCAAGCCGTGATCATCGGGATATTGCTCGCGAATATCGTTGCAAGGAACCGAGGGCTTCTCGCTAAAGAGCTGGAGGCCGAAGTGGCGAAAAAGTTGCTTTTCCCCAGTCTCATTATCCGGCCGACAACAGAGCAACTGAATGTCGCCAGGATGATCGAGGGGATGAAACGAGATAAGAAGCGGACCGGCGAAGGACTTGCATTGATATTGATGAAGAATGGTTACGAAATGGCTAAAGTCAACGATTTAGCACCACCAGAGGTGACACGCGCCATAGAGGAACTGAATGCCGTCATGGACATTAGATGAGTGTCTGTAGCGGAAATTGTGCTAGTATCGATCAGTGAGGCGGTGTAGTGGCTCTACGTATCGTCTTGAAACGCTATAGTTTACGGTCTACACCAGCGAAATAAAAAACCTGGCGGAGTTTAACCACTAATATCGCGAAGAGAAGACTTGGCACTGATATGAAGAAATTAATTTCCATCGTGAGTTCTGCATATAACGAAGAAAATAGCATCGACGAACTCGCGAAACAGCTTCGAATGGTGTTCGACGAGAACCCGGAATATGACTTCGAGGTTATTCTTGTCGAAAATGGTTCGACGGACGGAACGTTTGAACGAATGCGCCATATTCATGAGAACGATGGCCGATTCAAGATTGTCCAGTTGTCGAGGAACTTCAGGATGGACGGAGGTGTGACTGCCGGGTTGACATATGCTCGCGGCGCTGCGGCGGTCATCATGACTGCCAATCTTCAGGACAGGCCCGCTATTATCACGGAGATGATCAAGAAGTGGGAGGATGGGTACGAGAACGTGTACGGCATTGTAAGAGCGAGGCCGGGGAAGGGTCTCCTCAGGAGGCTGAACTCGCAGCTATTCTATGCGCTAGCGAATTGGCTGACGGGGCGAATGATCCCAAGAAACGTGAGCGATTTCAGGCTGGTCAGTAGGGAGGTGTACGAGGCCATCAATCACATGCCTGAACGGAATCGATTCCTTAGGGGAATGTTCGCGTGGACGGGATTCAGGTCGATCGGAGTTGAGTATGAGCGGGCGCCACGTTTCGCCGGCAGGTCGCATGCTCGATTCCTGCACGTTCTGCAACTCGCGATCCAGGGCCTCTTCGCCTTTTCGTATGTCCCGATTCGATTCATCGCAGCTCTCGGGTTTTGCCTGTCAGGAATCTCCCTCCTGTACCTTATTTATACTGTCATTAAGGTGCTCACAACTGGGGTGCCCTTCCCGGGTTACGGTACTATCGTTTCCTTGATTCTTCTTATGTTCGGATTTCTTTTTCTCACCCTCGGCGTGCTCGGTCAATACATTGCCCAAATATACGAGGAAGTCAAGGGCAGACCGAATTACATCGTCAGGAACGTGGTCGGGCTCGGCGAGCGAGACAGCTAGCCCGCATTATGCACGAGACGCCGCGGCGAGATCGTGGAGATGGTCGTGCCACCGGGCAACCGCAGGGGCTCGGACCTGAGGCGTACTTGTTCAGTACGTCGCAAGGTGCGAGGCCCGAGGATGCCCGGAAGGACGGTCAGATCCGCGGTCGCAGCAGGTGGCTCGTGCATAATGCGGGCTAGGATCGGAGGCAGTCGGTGGGAAGGAGAAATTTGAGGTGCGGCATCGCGATGTACGGAACAACCGCTTCCAGGGAGGAGGCAACCGCATTGACTAGGGCCTTTACGCGATTTTTGACTGAGCATGGATTAAAAATACGATTCGGGGCGGTGGGAATCTGGAACACGATCTTCGGTTACGCCGTATTTCTCGGCCTCGATACCTTGGCTTCAGTCTTATTCGGAAAACGATACCTCGCGTACATGACCGCGATGGTTTTGGCGAATGTTATAGCCATCATGAACGCCTTTGTCCTGCACAAGTACGTGACGTTCAAGTCGGCGGCGGGTGGCAGGAAAATTCTCATCGAGTTCTCTAAGTTCTGTACTACTTATGTGCTGACCTTTCTTCTGAGCATCATCTTGCTTCCCGTTCTCGTCGAGCTCGGCAATCTCCCTCCAAAAATTGCCGCCGGCTTTCTTATCATCGCTTGCGCCGTCATTAGTTACCTGGGTCACTCCCGCTTCTCCTTCCCGGTTTCGCCGGGAAATGCTCGTCGTGAAGGAATCTGATTGGCGCCAACTTATGAGCTTCTTCGACGAGCCACGTGTGAAGCTTGATCGGGTGACCCTAGAGGCGCCACTCGGTCAACTGGATAATACATAGATGGAGATTCAAGGCGGTGTCACATCTCATGGCAATGTCACTGACAGAGAGAGCCACGGGTGAATCCGTTATCTGTTGGGCCCGTAGAATAACCTTGAGCGCGATCATTCTTGGACTCCTTGTTGCCATAGCTCCACTACTGCCTCTAACTCTCAGACATGAGACACTCGTTGCCGCACTGATCCTGTGGTCCATCCTGACGGTCAGCGGAACCGTCGCCCTTGCTATCCGCGCCATTCGGAAAGTGCACGACGCTCCCAACAAGTTCTTAGTCGTCATCGCTTTCATTGGAATCTCCACAGCTCTACTCGCAGTCACTCAACTTGAGATCATAAGAATTCTCGCAGACAGACCCGCCTTGATTTGGCACGTCGACTGGCGATACCATCTGAGCCACGCTCGGGCCATCGCCGAGACAGGTGGGCTCAGCCGTTCGCTCGATTACTCCGGGACTTCAATCCAATACCACGTGGGACCGTCGTGGATTGCAGGCGCAGTTAAGCGTGTATTCGGCAAGGGCCTAACCCCTGTACTCTTTGGCGTTGTCCCTTTGCTTGCCGTCGTCACCACAGCCATCGCCCTCGTCTACATTCTTCGGCAGTACGACGTCCCGCTTACTATGGCCGCGGCAGCTACCGCCATAACATTAACTTTTCCCTCACTGGCACGGTCGCTGCCAAAACTGGTTTTTCACGCCGGTCGAGATCTGGTTGATGCCAACTATTGGACGTTTTCAACTAGTCTTATGTTGAATTCGATGTTTGCCCTCTGCGTCGGGCTCGCGTCTTTTGCCCTTCTTATCGACAAATCATCCAAATGGAGGCCCGCGATAGGTGCAATTGGCCTCTCGTCAGTCGTCATTTTAAAGCCACAATATTTCGCGTCAGTAGGACTAGTAACGGGAGTAATTGGGGTTGTTGAACAGATTGGAAGGAGAAATTTAGCACTTTACAAGAATAGGACCCTCGTGTTTTCACTTTTTAGTTTGTTTTGTGCTCTTATCTTCATTAACATAATGCCATCAGAACGCTCCTTTTTTGCGAGTCCCGTATTGCTGCCCGGCAAAACTGGGTATAGCTTGATCTCGGAATTACCTAAGGGATCGACATTTGTATTAGCCATTGGCGTGATTGTTTGGTACAAAATAAGGAATAGCATTTCTGTCAAATTGAAGGACATACGCAGCAAAGAATTATTTCTTTACGCGTTGGCCTCCATGGCCATCATCGTAATTAGCCTTTATCTCGTTTGCATCCCAATTCGGGAGGAGGCCATCAGGAACCTGCGGCGGCTCGGAGACCTAGGTGCGTCGGCGACGGGCCTTCAGGGGGACCTGGGCTTTGGTCAGTCCTTGACTCCGTTGAGGATTCTTCTTGTCGCGGCATGCATTTCGGCATTATTTCAGCTTGGTGTGGAGCGCTCGAAGGCCTACTCACGGGTCCTGATGGTACTCACCTGCATTTGCGTGCTTTCGCCACTGCCCTTTATCACCGTCGGTTTTGTTGAGCCCCTTAGAGGCTACGAGGCGGTCGAGGATGACGATTTATACAGGATTCTTGACCAGGTACCTCGCAGCGGAACGCTCCTTATATCGAGCGACATCGCCGACCCGGCTCAGGATTATAAACGACCGGCGAGGGCTTCACATTTGACAGCCTACGGCGGCCATGCGTTTTACGTGGCGGATTTCGTACGGTTCAACTTTGCTCGCGAGGATGCTGTAGCACGCGCAACTGACCTGCGCGCCTTTTTCGGGGCACCATGGTCCAGTTGGCATTCAGAGTGGTTGGCCAAGAACAACATTACGCATATACTGACGGATGACAGATGTGTGCCCTGCTGGGCCACGAGGGGATCCCTACCGCTGAAGAAGGTCTTGTCAATCGGTCGTTGGACTCTGTACGAGGCCTTGGCAGAGACCGGTCTGAGCACCAATTCGAGCCTGAAAGACGAGAGGCCCGATTTTTCGGACATGACTCCCACTTATGGCATGTCCGATTGCTTGTTGATCAAACGGCTGCTGCCTAGTAGTGCGGGGCGCAGTTCAGCGTTCGAATAGTCTAAGTTCAGATGCTGATCTGGTTAACTCTAGTTCCATCACGAATCGGCGCAACGGAGTATAAGCCCGACGCGTCAGCACCGTGAGAAAGGCGTCCAAGACCGCATGACTTCCCCTGTGGGCGAGCGCGTCGACGGTGGTGGCCCTGTGTCGCCCACGAAACACTGCCCTTGTCTGCCGCTTGCCGCCTGTATGACCTTACCTGGACCACGGTCTATCGGCCCATTCGCTAGCGGGCTACCGGGGACCAAACCGCACGAGCAAGGACTCTGGCGAAGGCGCTTCCAAACTTCAGCCGAGTGTGGCAAGCTGGGCTTGGCAGATTGTTGGGCAATCCTCAAGACGGCGGTTTTGGGCCTGTCGCCTATTGACTCTGCGAGGTGCTGTTTGTGGCAGGCGGGGCGATTATGAGACCGTCGAGGCCCCTGGGGTTGGCTTGCTGAGAGTACCGTCCCGGGTCAGGGGGCGACAATAGGCGACCAGTGGCACTCCCGGATGGGGCATCTGCTGACATGTTCGCCGATGTGGAGTTAGACCATGTTTCAAGTCATCGCTGCAATATTGGGAAAGAGGTTGATTCACTCGGATGGCAGAACCTGGCCCTGGCCGAGATTACGCCCCGTTCGAAAGTTGTTCAGAACTATTTTTCACCTCCGGGATAAGTTCACCAAAGATGTCGAAATCGTGGACGGTAGCGCCCGCTACAGATTCCGCTGCGAAACCTTCGATGAGTTTTCGCGATGCATGAAGATGTTTATCAAAGAACCCGGGACCTGCGCCTGGATCAGTGGCAATGTAAAACCCGGGCAGGTTTTTTATGACATCGGCGCTAACATCGGTATCTACTCAATTCATGCCGCTGAGCGTGTCGGCAACAAGGGGAAAGTCTTCGCCTTCGAACCTCATAGTGCCAACTTCACGCGCCTTCTCGACAACATCGCTGCCAACCATCTCGAGGACGTCATCATTCCGTGTGCCCTTGCCCTCCATGACAAGGATGGCTTCTTGTCGTTCAGGTACTCCTCATTTCAGGCAGGATCCTCGGACAGCCAACTTTCCTCGAGTAGTGACGGTCCAGCAAGTGAGGAACAGAATAAGATCTGCGAGCTGAAGTATGCAGTATCAATTGACACCCTCGTCGCGTCCGGGAAGTTTTCACCTCCCCACCACATCAAGATCGATGTCGACGGAAACGAGTTATTCATCCTTCGAGGAATGGCCAAGCTTCTCACAGGCGCCGAGAGACCAGATACGATTCAAGTCGAGATTAACAAAAGCTTTAGGGCGGAGATAGTCAATTTCATGGAGTCCCATGGCTATATTTTGACGCAAACTCATCGTACGCGCTACGGCAGTGAGCTTGTAGAACAAGGCGTTGGCGCCGAAGAGCATGCCTACAACATAATTTTCCGACAGAGAATTTAGAAAAACGATCGATCATAGCTTGGGCTGTCATCGAGCTAGACCCAAGACGGTGCGACCACGCCTTGGCGCGGCCTCGCCGACGAGATTGCCCGGTCTTGCTGAGCCTGTGGTTTTCAGCATCCTGCCGGGGGATGAGCGCCCCATGGGTCTTGGGAAACTCCTGTCGCCTCGTCGTTGACCGGTTGGCCCGATCCTCACTGCGATATGCGATAAAATTGGCCACCCATTGGCTCTACGTTTAATTCCCTGCGGTCGCCGAGCGCCTGCCGGGAGCGTGACACCCGCGTCTGCAGCTGTTCGAGGGAAATCGTGGGGTATATGTGTCGCGAGTACGCCCTCTTGTCAGCGAGTTCCGGACGAGCCACCGTACGCCCGTCTTTTAACAGACGGCGCCGCGTTGCCCAGAACCAGCTGTTCACCCGATCCCGCAATCTCGACCCACCCTCTCCACCCTCGCCATCAACCACTTTCTCTAACACATCGACGATCAGCTCACAGGCCAACGGCCCATCTCGGGCGGCAAGATGCTGGTCGATCAAGGTTTGCCGTTGGCTAGCATCCGCCGTTCCGAGGTCGCCGGAGAGAATCCTGCCGAGCGTCAGTCGGAGCTCCTGAAAGCTAAAGCACTCGTGACTCAGCAGATTGGGCAGCCGATGGTAGTCATGGTCGTAGCGTTCGTTAATCGTCGCCCTGTAACTCACAGCAGGAACGCCCACAGCGTAGGCCTCGACGCCTGTGGTACAGCCATTGTGCACCAGCGCCTTTGCCGCCATGAGCCAGGGTACCACATTGCCGTCGTTAGTCACCCATACACGTGTACCCTGTGACGCAATTCGGTGATAGACCTCCTGACCCTCCGCCGGATGAGGCCGCACAATAATATTATGATCCGGGAACTCCTGTTCAAGTGCCGGGATAAGCTTTTGGAAGTCCTCAAATATGGCCCGCTTGTGTGCACTTAGGCCCTCGGCATACTCACGATTCATGCCTTTCGTGCGGCGGCCCAGTTCGTGCTCTTTCGCCTCTTTGTCCAAAGGCCAAAAAAGATTCATGCTCGAAGAGTAGCAGTTGACCTGGCTGAAATTCGTGTTCACGAGGATGAAATCCTCGTACTTAGCCCGAAGCCCTTCAGCATCCTTCTCGTAAAACGAACGCATATCCGCCCGGAGCAGATCTCCCCTTGGATTACCGGTGACGACGATGCGCTTTGCGGTCTCTCCAGGCATCTTAGGATACTCACGCCACAGTTCTGCGTTGTCCTGACCCCAGGCGAGGAGGAAGGACACCTGCTCTATCGTGGCCGGGTGTAGCCGCCGCGCGTAATACAAATCGCGAGGCAGCCGAACAAGGGCCTCCTCATCCCATGCCACCACGTGGTGACCAAGTTTGCGGAGGTGCTTGAATATCTTGTTGCTGGCCTTCTTTAGGCTCTTCGCCACATATATGCCTCTGGGAAATCGTGGGAGATGCGAATGCATTGCTCGCCGCGGACCAATTATCGAAATAAACCCGCGCTTTGCCGCAATATAGGCGAGCAAAACCTTGGCATCGAGTTCGCGCACTTGAACTTCAACCGGAATTAGGAGAACCGGCCTCTCAGTCCTCATGTCAACACGTTGCCTCCAAGCCTGACCTCAATCCGAAACGACGGGAACGTTAACTTTGAGAACGACAGTGGGTCAACTCGCGCCGTGAACGCCTCTTCTTCACCTCATGCGCTCGCTTTCCTCACTCTGCTCTTTCCTCAAAAAGACGGACAAGTAGTTGTAGTCGGTCTTGACTGGTTTCCCCGAAAAAAGATCTGAAAACTGTACGATATACTCATTGGCATACTTGTCCGCAATATGTTTCGCTGTGGCCATTCTAATGTCGACGACGATGACTTTAGGCAGATGAGGAAGATCAAATACGTTAGAGTTAATTGCCTCTGTGTGGTTAATCCCTCCAGTTTCCAGGGACGGACCGTCGATAAAGACGAAATCAAATTGCTCGCTGATCGCTACATCATATCTTATTTCTGGGGGACTTACATCCATATAGCATCGTTTTCTTGCAAACAGTATATCTATTTTATCATAGGTGTTGATATTACATAACTTTTTTGTGTTTTCCACCCACTTATTGTCCTCGTCTATGCTGAGGATGCGCGCATTATTCTGCCGTGCATATCGCGACAGCACGACTGTTGAGGATCCACTTCCGAATTCTAGAATAGATCCCGGTGCATACTTGTATATCAATTTATTGATATTCCACAGCTTGTATGGTCGATACTTGTTGCTAAGTCCTCCAGATGCGTGAAACTCTCCTAATATGTTATCCAATTCTATGTAGTCTTCCCTGTGGGCCCCACGTTGCCTAAGATGAGCCTCGGCGACGCTCCTCTTCCTCCGGTATTTCGCGAGCCTCCTAGATACCTTGTCGAGTACCCACCTCATCGTTACCCCATGGGACCCGACACCAAGCGGATTCGAGCCGGTAGGCAAATTGTGTCTGGTAAGAACTGCCTGCACCTGGCGCCCTTCACGAACCTGAAGGCTACAGGGTCAGAGGAGACGGTCCCAGAACCAATTCTTACTGCACCTACCTAGCGTCTCCTTGTCGCTCAGAGTCGAGTGAAGGATCTCCATCGCGCTAAAGCCTTTGGCACAACCGCTCACGCATCGAGATCTCCACCGTCTTCAAGTCCAGCTCGCTGTCAACACTCACCGATCGCTCTTCCGGCATAACATAAGGGCGGATCACCGCGCCCCAAATAGAGTCTTGCTCCATGAGCACCGGCCGTCTGGTCAAATAGATCGCCCCGTTTCGCATGTATGCAGGCGGTAGATAGTCCTGGCGACGAGTGCCTTCCTTCTCCTCAAGACAATAGGGGAGGAGCCGATCGTTTTCGATCCGCTTCATTAGGATTGGATGGACAGCAGAAACCTGGACGACACTTATGACCGAGTCACAACCTCCCTGATACGCAAGAGCTAAAGCCGCTTCGATGTCCTTCGCCTCACGGAGGGGGGCAGTGGGCTGGAGAAGGAGAACCCAGTCCAGGGTGACACTGTCCTGCCGTTCGACGAAGAGCGCCGCGTGCTGAAGCACGGGAAGCATGGGGGTACGGTCTTCCCCCAGATCCGCAGGTCTGAGAAAGGGAACATCGGCACCACAGGCGCGGGCGATCCGAGCAATCTCCTGGTCGTCGGTGCTCACCACGATTCGATGGAGCAGGTGCCGCACCGCCAGCGCCGTCTCGATAGCGTAAGCAATAAGTGGTCTCCCGCAAAGAAGACGGATGTTTTTCCGCGGTACCCCCTTCGAGCCTCCCCGTGCAGGAATGACGGCAAGCACCTTGTCCCGCCTAGGGATTGTCTTCCCTGTGACCATTCCCTTCTCCGCCACAGAGGAGCATGGGGTTCAGGCGAGATGTAGTCGCTTCTCGATAGTAAGCGGCACTGTCGCCAGAAGGTCGGCGATACGCTCTCCAGCCTTTCCGTCGCCATAAAGGGTCACGGATGCGTATCTTTTCTTGCCAAGCTGTCGTTTTATGGCGGCCATGATCTGCTCGGCCGAATAGAGGGTATCGATGACATTCGGTCCGCGATCACGACCGGATTGCCGGCTGCCGACGTTGACCACCGGGACCCCAAGAAAGGACGCCTCGCGGATGCCGACGCTTGAATTGCCCACCAAACAGTGAGCACCGATAAGCAGGCGAAAAAAATCTTCAGGTGCCATATTCTTAAAGAAGTAGATGCAAGGGAGATCTCGGGTCTCGCGAAAGTGACGAATACCCTTGGAGACGCGGTCTGAACCGGCATCCACATTGGGCCAGAACCAGAAGGTTGGATAGGCTAATTTCTCGATCGCCCTGAGCGTTTCGTTGATCTGGGAAAGCGCGTCTTCGTATTCGGTCGTGACCGGATGCTGCAATACGACCAGATAACCATTTCTGGGATCGAAGGGACGTCCTACGCCGCCATAACGCCGGAGGGGGTCGAACCCGTCCTGCCCCTCTGCCAAGACTCGTGCCGCAAGGTCTACCGAGGGGCAGCCGGTAGCGAAAACCGTGCTTGGGTCTTCCCCCATCCGGATGACTCGTGTCTTTGCCTCCTCGTTGGCGACGAAGTGCAGATCAGAAAGTTTTGTCACCGCATGACGGACCTTCTCGTCGATCGAACCCGTGATTTCGCCCCCTTGCACATGGGCGACCGTGATGTTGAGATAGGCGGCGGCGATGGCTGTCGCGATCGTTTCGTAGCGGTCCGCGACACTCACGACCGCGTCGGGTCTCAGGTTGTCGAAGATGGTAGCTAGCTCGACTACCCCCAGCCCCGTGGACTTGGCGGTGGTCACGAGATTCTCGCCTTCAACCACCATGTGAACGACCGCGTCAGGTTCAAAACCGTCAGCCCGAATGACATCGATCGCTGGACCGTAGCGCTCCAACAAAGCCGACGCGCCCACAACAAGCTGTAGCCTCAACTCAGAATGAGACCGTATGGCTTCAAGCACCGTCTTGATCCGCGCATAGCTGGGCCGAGCGGTAATGACGACACATATCCTTCGCATCACCGCGCCCCTTTCACCGCTTCTTGGGATGCAAGAAATTTTCCAAGCTTTCGCGCCATGAACACCTCCGTCTTCGCCATCGACTCGTACGTGACCCCCCCAATGTGGGGAGTGACGAGGAGATTGTCGTGGGCGCGGGCGTGGGCGAAAAGGGGACTGTTCATGCGTTGGTCGGCATCCCGTTCGTCGGCGATGACGTCGACGGCAGCGCCGGCGAGGTGTCCGCTCTCTAATGCGTCCACCAGCGCCGCCTCGTTTATCAACGGGCCTCGTGACGTGTTCAGGAGTACCGCCCCCGGGGGCAACAGCCCAAGCTCTGGGGGCCCGATCATGCCATGCGTTTCAGCGTTCAATGGCACATGCAGGGATAGAACATCACTTCGAACCAGTAACTTGGAAAGGGTGGCCGCCCGCCATACGCCGTCCCTCCACTCTCCTACGAAGGGGTCATATGCGCCCACATCCATACCAAAGGCCTGGCCGTAGCCGGCTATCATCCTCCCGATACGTCCTAGGCCAACGATCCCAAGGCGCTTACCCGATAGTTCATGGCCGCGGAAGGCGTCGCGGTTCCACTCCCCGAGGCGAGCTGCCAATGAGGCGGGAACGAGTCGCCGCACGAGACACAGCAACAGCCCCCAGGTATGCTCCGCCGTCGCCCTGATGCTCCCTAAAAAATCGTGTTCTCCATGCAGACTAAGCACGGCGACGCCTCTGGCTTTCGCGCCCTCGATATCAATGTGGTCGAGTCCCGTCGTTGCCGTGACGATGACCTTGAGCCTTTCGCCCGCCGCCAATACCTCACGGTCGATTTGATGGCGCAAGCGCACGATGAGCACGTCGTATTTGGTTAGCGCCGCCAAGAGTTCGGCGCGTGAGACTTCCGTCTCCACCAGAGTTCCCAACCCCCTAAGGAGCTTTCGCGCCTCTTCACAGTAGCCGTCGGGTTCGGCGTTCAGAATGCGGACCGGCTCGATCTCTTCAAGCTTTGCCATGGGACGATCCAATCACTCAACATCTTCTTCCGCCAGCAAAGTATCCGCAGCGATGGAGCGCTTCAGCCTACGACCGAGAAGCTGCGAGAGCCGAGCCGCCGGTATGCCCGTCCCGGGTTTTTTTACCGTCAAATGTTGCTCTCGGAGCACCTCACCCGCTGGCAGATCCATCCGGGCGACCACACTCTTCATGAACGCATTTCGGACCGCCCCAAGCTCTTCGGCAGCCTGATCTTTGTCAACAGGATGCGCAATCATCTTCTCAATGAAGCGTATCCCGTCTACGACCTGCCTGAGTTCGCCGGTCGTGATCGAGGCCGGCACGTCCGGGCCGAACATCTCCCGGCTTAATGTAACATGCACCTCGAGAACCTGCACTCCCAAAGTCGCCGCAGCAAGACTCGGGAAAATGGTTCCCGAGTGGTCCGACAGGCCGACGGCGCAGTCGTACCGCTCGCAAAGCAAGGGAATAAGGTTGAGGCCGATCTTTTCCGGAGGACACGGATACGATGAGGTGCACTGAAGAATGGCTAACGGCACTCCACGAGTCTTGATTCTATGCACGGCGAGATCGATTTCCTTTAAGGGGCTCATCCCGGTGGAGAGAATTAACGGCAGGCCGGTGGCGATCATCGCATCCAGCAATGCCGGATTGGCGATCTCGCCTGACGGGACCTTCCATGCCGCCACACCCACCCTCGTTAGAAGTTCGACAGCCTGCATGGAAAAGGGTGAACTAAGGAATTGGAGACCAAGGTCAAGTGCATGGCGTTGAAGACCCTGCCAGTGCTCTTCCGTGAACTCCATACGTTTCCAATAAGCGTATCGCGTGGCGTCTTGACGGCTGAAGGCGACTCGCCAGGGCTCGTCCATGGTGCTTTCCGCAGAGGCAATATGTGTCTGAAACTTGACGGCATTTGCCCCGGCGTTGGCGACGGCGTCAATAAAGGCATGAGCCATTCCCAGGCTCCCGTCGTGAGCCTGGGCGACCTCCGCCACGATCATGCAGGGCTCTTGCGCCCTGACCGTCCAGTCGCCTATCCGGAAGTGCTCGAACATTTTGGGGTCCTTCTTCCCATCAGAACTTGGGATGAGCCTGTGCTGGCGGATAATGTCATTTCCGCAAGCGGTGCTGGGCCATACGCAGCGGCGCTCTTGTCTCGCACCCTAGCCCTGACTCTTGCAGTGCGTCTGCTGAACCCGCATGGCCACGTTCTCGCCATCTAGCTTGTGGTATGCCAGAGCTTCTTGCGGCGTCCCGCACGCGGGGTACTCCTCCACCGCGAACTTGATGACCCGCTTGCTCCGCAAGGCGTCCGAGGCCGCGGTTGCACCTAGGATGCAATCCCCGAGTCCCCCGTAAGGCGAATGGTTGTCCACAACAAAAACCGGGTCGCAATTGGCGACGGTCTCCTCGAGCCACCTCAGATCTACTCTGTTGAGCCATGGCAGGTTGACAACCTTCAGCGAGAAATTGCGGTTCTCCAGGAGTTCCGCAGCGCGCAGCGCCTCGTTGAGCATGACCGGGCCGTAGGCGAAGAGGACCGCGTCGGTGCCGGGATGAAGCACCGTTCCCCTACCGAAGGTGAACTGATAGTCAGGAGGCAGCGTGATGGTTCTCGGTGAGGGCGAGATGGCAAGCCGCATCATACAGATCTCGTTGGCCTCATCCACGCACCACTCGAGGGCGCGCTTCGTCTCCAGGCCGTTACCGGGCTCGAGGATGACACAGTTCGGGAGGGCGCCGAAGAGAGAGATATCCCTCAGGCTTTGATGCGACTTCCCGGGTCCCGCAGGGATGAGGCCGGCGTAGTGGCAGACGTAAATGATCTTGGTCTTCTCAGTCGCGTTGTTGTAGATCTGCTCGTTCGCCCGCGAGGCGAGAAAAACGCCGAAGGAGTTCACCACGGGAAGGAACCCCTGGAGCGCCAGTCCGCCCGCGGTGGAGACCATGTCCTGCTCGGCGATGCCGTTCTCGATGAAGCGGTCGGGAAAGGCGAGCTCGAAGGGGCGCAGGCCGCAGTCGGCGGAGAGGTCCGCATCGAGGACCACGACGTCCTGCCGCCGGGCTCCCACCTCGACGAGGGCCTCACCGAAGGAGTTCACCACCTTCTCGGCCGTGTCCTTGAGCTTTGTCCGGTGCTTCTCCCTGGTCTCAATAACCTCAGTGGTGAGGGGTGCAAATCCCATGGCGCCAAGCCGTCCGTTGATCCCCTCGATGAGCTCTCCGTAGCCCGCCTCGAAGGAATCGTCGTCAGGGGCCCCCGCATGCCAGCGGTAAAGGCCCTGGCCGTCTCTGAGGGCCGCGGGGCCTTCCATGAATGAGACCCCCTTTCCCTTGACCGTATCGGCGATGAGCACCTTGGGTCTATCGGCAACCCGCCGGAACGTCTGGACCACCTTCTCCAGGGCGGCGAAATCGTGACCGCTGCATCGCTCCACGTGCCAACCGAAGATCTCGAACTTCTTCCCGAGATCTCCCAGGGTGATGATCCCTTCCACCGACTTGTCCGTCTGGATCTTGTTGCAGTCCACGATCACGTGGATGTTGGTGATCCCCTGGTGTGCCGCAGTCTGAAGGGACTCCCAGATCTGGCCCTCTTGGAGTTCGCCGTCCCCGGTCATGACGAAGACCCGACCCCCGGAACCCCGGAGCTTCTTGGCCCAGGCCATCCCCTTCGCTTTGGCGATGCCCATCCCGAGGGAGCCCGAGTTCGCCTCGATGCCCGGTATGCTCACGTCCGGATGGCCGTGGGTTCCGCCGAGACGGCGCAGCCTGATGAATCGCTCCTTCGGGAGGATACCCAGGGCGTAGAGAACGGCATAATGCCCCGGGACGTCGTGACCCTTGGAGGAGAAGTAGATATCCCGGTCGGGATGGCCAATGCCGATCTCCACCGTATTCATCTCGGCAAAGTAAAGAAAGGTCACGATGTCGAGGGAGCTGAAGCTCGAGCCGAGGTGCCCCGAGCCTGCCCGTTTCACCGTCGCCAGAGCGTTGGCCCTGCACATGCCGCCGAGAAGGGCCAGCTTGTCGTACTTCGGAATATTCGCCGTCTGAATCCGCTGAAACTCCTCGCGGGGGATGAGCTTGATCTCCAGCATGGGCACTCCTCTACAGGGTATATGGTGCTTGGGATATGACAGGTAGCCGTGCCATTCCTTTTCGGACCAGATGCTCGGCCAGATCCCAGTCGTAGGGGTTGTTCACGTCGAAGCCTTCGTGCCCCTGGGTCAGGAATGGCATCAGTACGGTCCCGGCGATGGTGCGGCCCTCGGAGACTACCCGCGAGCGGGCAATCTCCAGACTGGCGTTCTGGACGTAGACCTCGGGAAGGGACTGGTACTGGCTACTGTGCCACGGCTGCTCGGCGGGTCCGAGAGGAAGGAGGGGCAGCAACCGTTTCCCCCTCACCACCCACATCTTCCCGGGATGCTGCCGGCATTTCTCCACCGCCCGGAGGGAATCCACCCCTTCTTCGGCGAGAAACTCCCTCCAGGCACGGCGGATGGTCTCCGGGAGGCGAAAGGGGCTCGTGGGCCTGAGGATGCTGAAGCAGTCGTAGCTCCGACTTTCCTGCCGGAGTCGCTCCAGGGTGTACTCCACCCATTCGATGTCGGGGGAGAGATCACCGGCGAACTCAGCCGGCCTCAGGAAGGGCACCTCGGCGCCGTAGTGCCGGGCGATCTCGGCATACTGGGGCGAGTCCGTGGACACGACCACCGCGGCAAAAATCTCACTCTGCAGCGCGGCTGCAATGGTGTAAGCGATCACGGGGTGGCCGGCCAGGGGCCGAATGTTCTTGTCCGCAACGCGTTTCGATCCGGCCCGGGCGGGGATGAGCCCGACAATGGTAGGGCGGTCCTCAGGCATATATCCTCTTTACAGCATTCCCGGGTCGATGGTGATATAGATGTCCTTCAGGTTGGAGTAGACGTCCAGAGCTTCGGTACCGGGCTCGCGCCAGCCGTTTCCCGACTGCTTGAGCCCCCCAAAGGGCATATGGGGTTCACTCCCGTACGTGCCAGCATTCACCACCGCCACACCCGTCTGGACCCTGTGCGCGAACTCCACGGCCCGATGGATGCTCCGGGTGTGGATACAGGCGGTGAGGCCGTAGGGCGACTCGTTCGCCAAGGAGAGGGCCTCAGCGAAGTCTTCGACCCGGTAAAGGCAGGTGACGGGTCCGAAAAGTTCGCTCGTGGAGATCTCGTCGTGGGGACCCACGTTCTCGATCAGGGTGGGAGCCATGAAGAAGCCTTGAGCGTGTGCCGGGTCGGTAAGGCGGTGCCCCCCCGCAAGGACAACCGCTCCCCTCTCTCTCGCCCGCTCCACGGCGGCGACCATGTTGGTGAGCTGCTCCTCGTTGATCACCGGCCCGAAGTCGTCGTCGTCACCAGGTCCCGCCCGGAGCCTCTTGGTGCGCTCGACCAGCATGTCGCGAAACCGGTCGTAGACCGAATTGAAGATAATGATACGGCTTCCGGCAGCGCACCGCTGCCCGGCGTTGCTGAAAGCGGAGAGAAGGACCCACCGGGCCGCGTTCTCCAGATCGGCGTCGTCGCAGACCACGAGCGGGTTCTTGCCGCCGAGCTCGAGGGAAACCCTGGCGAGACGCGCACCGGCAATCCGGGCGATCTGCCGGCCCACGGCGCTCGAACCGGTGAAACTGATAACATCCACTCCAGGGTGGGCAACGAGGGGAGCACCCGCCTCCTCACCGTAGCCCTGGATGATGTTCAACACCCCGGGCGGGAGCCCCACCTCGTGGGCCAGCTTGCCGAAGATCCAGGCCGTTGCGGGCGTGTCCTCCGCCGCCTTGAGCACGGCGGCGTTGCCGCACACCAGGGCCGGGAACACCTTCCAGGCCACATTGGCGATGGGGGTGTTCGCGGCGATGATGAGCCCAGCGACTCCGAGGGGCTGCCGGACCGTCATGGCGTACTTGTTCGGCACGGCGCTCGTCGTGGTCCGGCCGTAGAGGCGGCGGCCCTCCCCCGCCATGAACTCTCCCTGGGCGATGGCTCCTCCAGTCTCGCCGCGGGCCTGCTTCACCGACATGCCTGTTTCAGCAGCGACGACGGCAGCGATTTGCTCCTGGTTTCGGCGCATCGCCTGGGTAATGGCGAGGAGGACGTCTCCCCGCTCAACCGCCGTGCGCTCCGCCCAGCCCTTCTGAGCCCTTCGGGCCGCTCCTACCGCCTGCTCCACATCGGCAGCCCGCGACCGAGCCACACTGACCAGTGCCTTCCCCGAAACCGGCGAGAGCTTTGGAAAGGTCTCGCCGGTGGCGGTGCCGACTTCCGTCCCCGAAATCCAGTTGAGGATCGTCGAGGGAATCCCCGTCCGCTCCATCTTCTCCCCTTACCAGGCGGTGAAACCGCCGTCCACAACCAATTCTACCCCGGTCACGTACGCTGAGGCCCGAGAGGCCAGAAACAGCAAAGGTCCCCGGAGATCGTCGTAGGTAGCCATCCTGCCGAGAGGCACTCTACCGCAGAACTTCCGCTTGAACTCCTCGTCCTGTTCACCGAGCACCCCTCCGGGCGACAGCGCGTTCACCCGCACGCCATGGGGAGCCCAGTGGGTGGCGAGATACTTGGTGATGTTGATCACCGCCGCCTTGGAGGCACCGTAGGCCGGCGGCTTGAGAAAAGGCGGATCGCTCGGCATGTGGTCGTAGAACCGGGCATCAGGGGAGACACTGGCGTAGAGGGAGCCGATATTGATCACGGAGCCGCGGCCCGCCTTCACCATGTGAGACCCGAAAACCTGGGTCACCAGGAAGAGGCCGAGGGTGTTCACCTCGAAGACCTCGCGGTTGCCCTCGAGGGGGATCTCCTCCAGCCGATATCCCTTGTCCAGCCTGGCGGGAGGCTGGTCGATGCCGGCGTTGTTTACCAGAATGGAAGGGACTCCGAGACTCTCCACGCAGTCCCGGCACGCCGCCTCCAGCCCGGCCCGATCCCGCACATCAGCAAAGGCGAGTCTCAACCTGGAGCCGCACCGTTCTTCAAGGGCCCTGAATCCGTGGGGCGCATTCTGGCCGGGACGGTCAATGGCGAAGACCTTGGCGCCCCCGTCGAGCAAGGTCTCGACCCAGACAGGACCCAGCTTTCCGAGAGCACCGGTGACAACGGCTACCTCACCCTGGAGACTGAAGAGATCCGTCACGAAGCCGCCTCCGCCCACATCTCCGCACCGTTCAGAACCTCGAAGACAATATTCTGGTCTTGCTTGAGGGGGACCCGGGTCACGCGGCCGATGATCTTGTTGAGCTCGTACGGCGGCAGTCCGTCGCCAGGCGACTTGATTGCGATGTCCTCGCGGCGTATGGAATGACCCGCGGGGAGGTCCCGCGCCGCTACCAATTTCTTGCCCATCTTGACCATGGGGTTTACCTCCGTTTCATACACCCGCTTGACCCCGTCCCCCATGGCCACCTTCACCCGCCGCAGATCGCGAACCATCTTCTTGAACCCGGTCGGCTCCAGAGAAAAGGCGTGGTCTGTCCCTTTCCACGTGTGGTTCAGGGTGAAGTGCTTCTCGATGACTCTCGCCCCCAGCATGTACCCCGCCACCGCCATGGCGATGCCGTTGTCATGCGAGGAGAGGCCGATCACGGTTTTCGGGAACCGCTCCCGGAACGTGGTGATGACATTGAGGTTGAGTTCCTCGAAGGCTGCCGGATAGCCGGCGGTGCACTGGAGAAAACAGAGCTGCTGGTTGATGGGCATGATGGCGTCATAGGCCCGGTTCACATCCTCCATGGTCCCACCGCCGGTGCTCACGATCATGGGCTTCTGAAACTTGGCCACGTACTGCAGTAGCGGGATGGTCTTGAGATCACCGGATGCGATCTTGAAGGCAGCAACATCCAACTTGGCAAGGAAGTCGGCGCTCGGAACGTCGAAGGCGGTGGCGAACATGGTGATCCCGAGCTCCTTGGCGTAGTCCATCAGCTCCCTGTACTCGTCCCAACCGAACTCGAGAGCCTCCCGGTGCTCGCCGTAGGTGAGGCCGAAGCTGTTCTCGTGATCATAAGACTTGTCGTACATCGCCTTCGTGTAAAGTTGGCGATTGTCCCGCTTCTGTAACTTCACCGCGTCGGCACCGCACTCTTTCGCCACCCGGAACATGTCCTTCGCGGTCTTGAGCCGTCCCTGATGGTTGTGCCCGATTTCGGCGATGATGAAGCAATCGCCGTCATCCTGGATAACTTTCCCATCTATCACGAGTTTTCGCATCGATATGCCTCCTGGCGAAAAAAGGTTCTCTCTCCGAAAGCGCGAGGGCATCCTTAATCAACTTTCTATGGTATCCCCTCAGTAAATCTTGTCAAGTGTGGCACCCAGCCTCGTGGAGCAGTTCATCCTGCCTCCTCTTCTCCCAGGTCCTCGGACCTGTCCGGGGAAGCGGGCGGTCTGCTGAACCGACCAGTCATTCCGGCTCACAGGGCCGGGGTTGTCATGGCGAAAGGAGCTGAATACAAGGCCGGCTACGGCAGGATGACCCAGAAGAGATTGTTCCTCGGCCTCCGAGCGTTCCCGCCACTGACGGGCCACGTAGAGCCTCGCCCGTCCTCCCCGAAACACCGGCTCATAGGTGAAGGTGAGATCTTCCTCCAGGGGCTTCAGGTTGAGCCCGTCGAGGTAGTTCTGGAGGTATCCGTAGCCGCGATGCATGGGCCAGAGTTGATGCCACATGGAGGGGCACTGCGACGAGTTCTGATCGATGACCACGTGATCGACGAGGCCCTCCTGCACCCACCGTTCCCAGTCCAAGGACGTGTTGCCGAGGGGAGGCCCCAGGACCCTTCCTCTCGGCATCCCGACGGCGAGCAGGTAATGTGCGGGCAGGCCGCGCCTCAGTTGAGCGAGGAAGCGGGTCAGGTACTCCCCGAGAAGGCCACGCCATGCCTGGAGGTCAAAATCCTCCCTCCAGATGTCTCTGCCGCACCGTTTCTGAAAATCCCGGCGAACGGGCTCGTTGAACCCGTACTCGTCGGCGAAATCGACAGGCCTGGATTGGGAGCGGAGACAAACGAAGACGCCGTCGAACTCTCCCCCGTCGAGCAGGCGCCGGTATCTCCCGATGAAGTGCTCCCGGACCTCAGGGTAGGCGAGACTTAGGACTCCCCACTGGCGTTTCTTGCGAGCTCGATCGGTGACCGCGTACTGAGGGTTCTTTCTACTGAACTCGCTTTGCCAGCTCGCGTGCTGACCGTGCATCGCGTTGTGGAAGCTCACCTCTCGCATCCGTGCCGGGGGAAGGGGCCAGCCCTCATCAAAGAGGGAGACGTAGAGGAGAACGGCCATATCGAGACCGTGAGCCAGGCGAGGCACCTCCAGAAAATCGTCCCACGGCACGTGCGGCCTCCGCGCCTGAAAGAAATGTCGGTATCCTCTCGCTGCAAAGTACTTGCCTTTGATCCGATCCCGGGTCGAGCGCCAGTGGATAAGGCCGGCCCCGAGTTCCTGTCGCCACCCGTCCATTCGCCGGCCGAGGGCTTCCACCGTGTCGAGCCTGCCCTCGCCCTCCCCGAAGACGAGGTGATCGCTCCAGGAGACGCTGACAATATTTCGTTGCCAAGGAGTGCCATGGCGGCTCGGATCCCGGCGGCTCACCTTGTTTTCGCCTTCAAGACGGTTTCGAAGAGATCACACAGCTCGCGCACCGCCCCTCGCCCTCCGGGGGACGTTGTCCGATACCTGCCGTAAGGAATCACATCGGGGTGGGCATCCTGGACGATGACAGGGAGACCCACCGCGGTGAGGCACGGGAGATCGTTGATATCGTTTCCGACAAACGCCACCTCAGCCAACGACATGCCCTTTTCCCGGGCCATAGCTTCCAGCGCCGCCCGCTTGTCCTTGCAGTTTTGGACGCAGGGGATTCCCAACTTCCGAGCCCGCGCCGAAACCACCGGGTTGGTTTCCGTTGAGATAATGGCGACTTCGATCCCAAGCGCCCTCAGCTTCTCCAGTCCGAGGCCGTCGCCCCGGAAACAGCGCACCGCCTCGGAACCATCCTGGAAGACGTAGACGGCGTTATCGGTGAAGACGCCGTCGAAATCAAAGGCGACCAGGCGAATGGTCCCCATGAGATCGGAGAGCAGAGGTATTTCCACCCCTCGGCCCGACGTTATCCTCTTTTTCCTCGCCATGGTCTTCCCGCCTTGGCCTGCTTGTATTCGCGGTTAGGTCATCTCGTTGCCGGGACCGGACCGGGATAGGGAGAACCGCGAAGGAAGCGACTCGCCCTTCGTGAACGCCATTAGCCATGAATCAGATAAATGTTATCGAAGATTTCCTCGATCTGCAGCTCCCGTCTGTCCTCCAGGAGCCGTTGGAAGCGCGCCAGCCGCTGCCGCAGCTCCTCAAGTGACGCCCCCGGATACCGATGGCGCTGGAAGTCCGGTTTGTGATGAGCCCCGGGGAGGCGAGATACGTAGCGCCTTGCCAGACGGAGGCCGTGGATAACCAGCCAGCGCTCCAGCCGGTCCAGGGATGTAGGTTCGGAGGTCTTGACTCCCCGCTCCGCGATCTCCTCAATGACGTCGACGATTCGCTCGCACGCCATGGGCCCTTCCAGCCCGGCCAGGTGACGATCGATGAGGGTGCGGCGCTCGTCGCCGTCAGCTGGCCCAAGTTCCCCGGAGAGGATCCTGCCGAGGGTGGCTCGCAGCTCCTCGAAAGTGAAGCACTGGTGGCTGACGAGGTTGGGCAGGCGGTAGAACCCGTAGTCGTACGTGTCGTTGACCGTGGCGCGATAGCTCACTGCCGGCACGCGTAAGACGTAGGCCTCCACCCCGGTGGTACAGCCGTTGTGCACGAGAGCCTTTGCGGCCAAAAGCCAGGGAACCACGTTCCCCTCATTGCTCACCCGCACCCGGCTGCACTGGGCCGCGATCCTACGGTAGACCTCCTGTCTCTCCGTTGGGTGTGGCCTCACCACGATAGTGTGCTCCGGGAAAGCCCGCTCGAGAGCCGGGATCAATCGCTGAAAGTGCTCGAAGATAGCCTGTTTGTGATCTCTTAACCCCTCCGCGTAGCCCCGGCTCATCCCCCGCGCCCCTCGACCAAACTTGGGCCGCTCGCCCCGCCGCTTTGTGGGTTTAAACAGGTTCAGCCCGGGATAGAAGGCGTTCACATGGTTGAAATTGGTGTTCACGAGGATGAAATCACCATGGGTTTTCCGAAGGGCTTCCACCTCGTCTTGGTAAAACCGGCGCATCTCCGGCCGCAACAGGTCGCTCCTTGGATTACCGGTCACATGGATCGGCACTCCAGGAGGGAGCGCCGGGTAGTGCCTCCAAAGCTCGGCATTATCCTCTCCCCAGGCGAAGAGATGAGAGACATACCTGATCGCCCTGGGGGACAGCCGGCGAGAAAAGTACGTGTCCGCCGGAAGGTGGACAAGCGCTTCCTCGTCCCAGGTGACGATCCCATGGTCGAGCTTGCGGGTCATATAGAACATGAGCAGGCTCCGGATCGTCATGCTCTTGGAGAGATACATGCTCCAAGGGAACAGATCGATACGGATCTCCACTTCGCGCCTTGGGCCGATTATGGAAGGGAAACCGCGCCTCGCCGCGATGCAGGCGAGAAGAAGCTTCGGATCCAGCTCCCGGACCTGGTTCTCCACCGGGATCACAAGCGTGGGTTTCATCGCCGCCATATGCTCTAGATACCTCAAGTGAGCATTAGACCAAGAATCGGAGCCTGCCGCCGCCTCCGATTCACCTCTGCCATTTCCTGGAAAGATGCGAGATGCGGAGTTTCTCTCTCTATCATTGGGCAACAGGGCGCCCTCGCCGGGATCTATCCGCGAGTTCATGGTAAAGAGCTGCGTACCGGTCGAGGCTCCCTTCCACATCCATCGTGGTTTCCACCCACTTCCGGCCTTGTCGCCCTAAGCGTCTGCGCAGGTGTTCGTCTTCAAGCACCGCTGCGATGGCGTCGGCCAAGGCCTCTGGATTCCGCTCAACCAGAAGATACTCCTGGCCCGGTTTGCCGAGTTCCTCGGGTAGGCCGACAAAAGAGGTCACCATTGCGGGTGCACCGGAAGCCATCGCCTCGAGCACTGCCCCCGGCACTCCCTCCTCGACGCTCGGAAGCACGAATAAATCGGAGGCTCGCAAAAAGTCCTCCACATTCTCGACAAAGCCCGTTAGGTGTACCCGCGCCGGCGCGCCGGAGGCGAGGATGAGGTCATCGACTTTACGCCGGAATTCTCCCAAAATCGGGTGGCTCACACCAAAAAGGGGGCCGATAATCACGACATGTGTCCGAGGAAAGCGCTGGGCTAACTTGGCCCACGCCTCCAGGAGGAGGTCGCTCCCCTTGCGAGGGATCAGAGACCCCACAGTTGTGATCACGACATCCTTGTCAGCAATACGAAGGGACGCACGGAGGGCTCTTCCGCCATCCGCACTCTGTGCTGGATGAAAACGCTGTAGATCGACGCCGCTAGGGATAATCTCGATCCTGGCCCCCGTACCGATGTCGAGCACGAGACGTCTCATGGTCGTGCTCACGCTCACGATGCAACTCAACTGTCGGTACAAGAGTCGGTAGAAGAGCCTGCGCCTAATCCGCTTAAGCGGGTTCGCCGGCAGGTTGGGCGGCGATGTGAAGGCGTAGACCGTCGGAATGCGACGCGCGCGGAGGCGTAGCATCCAGGGCAGAGTGCGCGGGGGCAGCGAGCCTAGAAGCTGCACCACGTCAGGCCGGCAGCCCGGCTGCTTGCAGAAGTCTACCAACGCCTGACAGAAAATCCTCGTTCGCAGTAACCCCTTCTCCTCCGGGAGGCGAACGCGATGGATCGGCGTGCCGTTGACTGATTCCGTCGGGAGAAATTCACCGATCGGCCGACTAAGCCATTCCTTCGGGACCTCGGAGGCTATAAGTTTCTTTGTCGCCGGCGTACCGGCCAGAACCTGGACATATATGCCCCGGGCGCGGAGGCCGGGAAGATACCGCAGGAAACGAAGCTGAGCTCCACCGGGTGTCGGGAAAAAATGCTGCGAGGCGAGACAGACCTTTACCTCGTGTTCCTTCGGCATCGCTCGAATCCGTCTCCCTTTCTGTCAGTCCAGCGCCGTTGCTCATCCCACCTTGATCGGCTGAGGCTGCATGGCAACCTGCGACCCCCCTTGGCCCTTCTCCGCAGGCAGACACCGGTCAGCGCGGTCCGCCACCAAGGTGGCCACCCCATCCTGGAGCCGGTAGGCCCGATCCGCAGCTTCCAGAATGGCAGGCTGGTGGGAGATGGCGAGGATCGTAAGCTGACCGCGCAGGTCACGCAAGGTAGCACAGATGGCGGCCTCAGTAACCGGATCCAGGGCGGTGGTCGCCTCGTCGAGAATGAGCAGCTTTGGTTTGTGAACGAGGGCCCGGGCGATGGCAATCCGTTGCCGCTGGCCGCCCGAAAGCGCGCTTCCGCGCTCCCCCACGGTTGTATTCATTCCGTCAGGCATCTCCGCCACAAAGTCCCATGCTCCGGCGGAGCGAAGCGCCTGCTCCACGTCCTCTGCGGTGAGGTCGCGGTCGCCGAGGGTGACGTTGATAAATATCGTGTCGTGAAGAAGCAAGGTCTCCTGCGGGACATAGCCGATCATCCTGCGCCAACTCCTGAGATCGATCTCGGCCAGCGGCACAGCATCAACCAACACCTCACCTTTTGCGGGCCGGAGAAGCCCGATGACCAGGTCCACTACCGTGGTCTTTCCAACTCCGGAAGGCCCGACAATGGCGGTAAAGGAACCCGCCGGGAAGGTGATCGAGACGTCTCGCAGCACCGGGCGGTCTTCGTAAGCGAAGACCACCCGCTCCAGGTGAATGGAGTCCACCAAAGAGGGAGTCTTCGAACCGAGTGCTGTCTCCTTCTCCTCTTCGGCCTCCACGATCGTCTCCTGGACCGACCAGTAGGCGGCCTCGAAGGTACCCATTTCCTGGTACTGGACCTGGATCTTGCCAAGTTGACTCAGGACTCGCGCCAAGAGGAAGACGAGCATAAGTAAGTCAGAAAGCGGCATCCGCCAGCGCACCATGGCCACGTAGAGGCCGAGGAGCAAGAAGCTTGTGAGCGCCGGCTCCTGGAACCCCCGCAAGGCCTCCTTGGCGAAGACCTGCTTTTCCAATGCCCGGTTGAGCCGCGTGGTCTCCCTCACGAGGACGGCATCCGCAAGGTATTCCCTCGCCATGGACTTGAGGGGCTTGATGGAGAGAAAACTGTCCGTCAGCCGTGAAATGAGCGTATTTGTGGCCTCAGTTTGTCGACGGCCGGCGCCGCGGGCGCGCTGTACCAGACGGCGGAGGGTAAAAAGGATGAACACACCGCCAAACAGAGCCGCGAGTGTGGCCTTCCAGGAAACCAGCAAGGCTAGAGCGGCGCTGACGATGGTCTGCACGCAGTTTGCAGTCATTCTGGCGCCGCCTAGAAAGGCCTGGGATGCGCGGTTCGCCTCTGAACCGAAAGCATTCGCCAGTTTCCCCACCCGCTGCCGGACGAAGTACTCCCAACGGGTGACAAGTATGGCGCGAAGCATGGCCAGGCGTAGGTCGGTGGTAATCCGGGCAACCATGTAGCCGACCTGCTTGTTGGCAGCCATCAACAGGAAACTCTTGAGGGCTATGGCGACGAGAACGATGGCCAGAAGCGTGCCGATCGAGGGGCTAAGACCAAAATAGTTGAGGGCTTGATGGACCGTCCGCTTGATCGCTATGCTCTTGCCCCCGAAAGCATCCTCACCGCTGGCGAGAGCGAGGAGGGGGAGCAAGGCTGAGAGGCCCAATCCTTCCACGACTCCAGAAAGAAGAAGGGCGGTCGCCATGATCAGGCTTTGCCAGGGGTAGGCGCGGGCAAAGGCAATGAGAATGCGCATATCAGCGAGTGCTTTCGGCTAGGCCGAACCTCCTGGAATCGTCACGCCGTCTGTGCGGTCCCGCTGGAGTCTCGAAGGGTGGTGAATGCCTCACAGATCCGCTCCACTTGCTCTGGAGTGTGCCCGGCGCTCACGCTGCAACGCAGCAAGGCCCCACCGTCGGGCGTGGCCGGAGGCAGGACCAGGTTAACATAGACTCCCCGCTCCAAGAGCCCGTTCCACAGCAAGACCGCCTCCTCCGGATTCGGCAGCCGCACGGCGACGATGGGACTCACCTCCGGACCAAGGCGGAAATTCAGCTCGGTCAGCCGCTGGTAGAGCCTCCTCGCGTTCTCCCACAGACGGGCTCGCAATTCGGTGCGGGTGCGGAGAATCTGAAGGGCGGTTCGGGTGGAAGCGATCGTCGAGGGCGAGGGTGAAGCGGTGAAAATGTAAGGTCGGCTGGCGTAGCGAATGAGCTCGAGCTCCGGGTGATTGCTCACGGCAAAGCCGCCGATGGCGCCCAGGCTTTTACTGAAGGTACCGACGATGAAATCTACGCTCTCTTCCACGCCGACCTCTTCGGCGAGCCCGCGACCCCGATTACCGAGGACGCCCACTGAGTGGGCCTCATCCACGAGCAGACAGGCACCGTACTGGCGCTTTGCCGCAGCAATCTCTTTGAGCGGCGCTCTGTCGCCTAGCATGCTGTAGATACCTTCCACCAGAATGAGCGTGTTTGCCGCGCGCTCGCCGAGGCGTCGCAGCCGCTTTTCCAGGTCGGTCACATCGTTGTGGCGAAACCGGATAACCTCCGCCCCGCCCAGGCGGCAGCCGTCGTAGATGCTCGCATGGCAATCCGAATCGAGGAGAATCACATCGCCGGGTTGGGCGAGGGCGGAGAGCATCCCCAAATTGGCGACGTAGCCGGTAGAGAAGACGATGGCACCCCGGCACCCGAAGAAATCCGCGAGCTCACGCTCCAGCGCCACATGAGCGGCGAAGGTCCCGTTTGCCATGCGTGACCCGGTGGTTCCCGTGCCCTGCTCCTGCAGGGCCTTGCACGCCGCCTTTATACACTCGGCATCGAAGGTGAGCCCGAGGTAGTTATTCGTGCCCACAAGGATGGTGCGGCGACCGTTGATGATCGCTTCGGTAGGCGAAAGAACCTCATCCATGGTCACATTAATGGACCTGACGCCTTTCTCCGCCAAGGCCCGCCGGGCCGCTGCCAGAGGCTGAAGCTTATCGAAAATGCCCATTACTGTCCTTCTCCTAGTAACTTTTCAAGGTGTACAGCAAAGTCCTTGATGGTCCGTATATTGGGCAGGATATTGATGGGGATCGAGATGTCGAACCGATCCTCCACCTCCACCACAAGTTTCATCACTCGCAGTGAGTCGAGCCCAAGATCGGCCACTAGATCCGTCTCTTGCTGAAGAGTTTGCCCAGGTTTGGCGAATGGCTTCAGAATGTCCAGAAGCTCTCTCAGAAGTTTTTCGTACCCTGTCATGACCTCTCCGAGACCGGAACACACATGTCCAATTCTCACGAACCATGTCCAACCAGCAACGTCCGCCGGAGGCCCTCCTCAAGCGAGACCTTCGGGCTCCAACCCGTTGCTCCCATAAAGGCGGCGCTGTCGCAGACCCAGTTGGGATGCCTCAGCTCCCGAACCTTCCCGGGCGTCACCATGGGTTTATAGCCGATTACCCGCGCCGCGACCAGATTCACGAAGGCGAGGACCTGGAGAAGAAGCGCCGGCACCCGGACCGGAATCACACTCCGAGAGCGGAGAGTCTTCATTATATCTACGACATCGGTCCACGTGTATCCCCCGGGGCGGCAGTCGTCAAGCTCAAAGGTGCGTTGCACCGCCGTACCCCCTGACAGCCACCGCACTACCGCCTCAGCCAGGTCCTCCACGTAGAGTAAAGAGAAACGCGCGTTCCCGGAGCCCAGAACCGGGGCGATACCTCTCGCCATCCAACGAAACAGGGGCAGCAGCTCCCGGTCGCCGGGTCCATATACAGCCGGCGGTCTTAACACCGCCCACGGCATCATGCCACCGTCGGCAACCAGAACCTCCTCGCCTCGCCGCTTGCTGGCGGCGTAGGCCGAAAGGCCGGGCTCCCGGGCCGCGAGCGACGATATCAACAAAAAACGTGGCGCCGGGTGCTCGCTTGCGGCTGCGTGCACCAGTCGCGCCACGCCCTCAACATTCACACGATCGAAATGCGCCTGTGAGGCACCGCGGACAGCGCCCGCGCAATGCACCACCGCGTCTGCCTGATATACGAAGCGACGCAGGCTGTCAAGATCCCCAAGATCGCCCACTACCAAGTCGGCGGCAACTCCGGCCAAACGACCCCGTGTAGAGGTCGGACGAACCAACACCCGGATTCGCCAACCTGCCGTCGCCAGGCGCTGCGCCAGGGCACCGCCTATGAACCCGGTCGCCCCCGTTACCGCCACTACTCGGGTCATACTTGTTGTCCGGCACGCGCCAGCCTCAACGCGGCATGGCCGCCTGCAATAGACCTCGCCGCCTGCACTCGAGGGCAAACATCCACGTCCGCAATCGATTCGAAGGGATTAAACCCGGGGGTGCGTTGCGGCTCAGACGGCCCTGTCACCGGCTGCTGTCCTGAGACACACCGTCTGAGGCTGGACGAGTCGTTCACTGCCCATGCGCTTCAAAAAGTCGCGGCGGGCACCGGAGCGGGATAGCTTCCCGGATGAGGTACGGGGAAGCGTGTGGGGCGGCACCAACTCCACAAAGCAGTCGATGCCCAGCTCCTCGCGAATCAGGCAGTGGAGGCGGTCTACGAGGCTAGAGCGCCTAGTTACATCGGCCTCGCGGCATTGAACTACCAAAACGGCCTTCTCCTCTCCATCCGCTCCGGGCACGGAGAAGGCCGAGGCATCCCCTGTCCTCACTTCCGGTTGTTGCTCAGCAAGGTACTCCAAGTCCTGGGGCCAGATGTTCCGACCGTTGATAATGATGAGATCTTTTGCTCGTCCGGTGATCACCAGGCTGTCGCCGACCCGGTATCCCAGGTCTCCCGTATTGAGACAGCCGTCGGAGGAAAGTGTCTCCCCCGTCACCTCGGGATCGTTAAAATATCCTGACATGACGCTCGGGCCCTTGACGAAGAGCGTTCCACACCGGCGCTCAGGCAGCACTCGCCCGAACTCGTCGCGGATCTCGACTCCATATCCGGGCAACGGTATCCCGCAGTTGACCAGGGTACTGGCCCGGCCTGAACCATTCCCCGACACACAGCCCACGGGCAACGCCTCGCGGCACTCGGCGAGATGATCGCTGTCGACGCAGTCGAGCGCCAGACCCTGGTCGAGGGGCGCGAAGCTCACCGCCAGGGAGCATTCCGCCATGCCGTAACAAGCGAGAAAGGCACGACTGTCAAAGCCGCTCGGTGCGAGGACTTCCGCGAACTCCTGAAGGGCTCCGGGGCGGATCGTCTCCGCTCCCACACCCGCCACCCGCCAGGCGCTCAGATCAAACTGCTCCGGCTCACCTTTCCGCAGCCGACGGACACACAGCTCGTAGCCGAAGGGGGGGCTAAAGGAAATGGTCGCACGCTGTTTGTCCATGAGATTCAGCCACTGACGCGGCCGCATGGCAAAGTCCCGGGTCCCCAGGTAGTCAACAGAGAGCTGGGACGCGACAGGTGCCAGCACCGTTCCCACCAGGCCCATGTCGTGATAGTAGGGGAGCCATGAGACACACCGATCACCCAGACGGATCTTGACGCCGTGTCTGGTGATATCCGCCAGGTTGCTCATCACCGCCTTCTCGGTGATCATGACTCCCCGAGGAAACCGGGTGCTCCCCGACGTGTACTGCAGGTAGGCGATCTCGTGCGGCTCAAGAGGCTGGAGCCGGGCATCCGATTCAGGCAACTGCGCGAAGCTTTCCGGACTCCCAAAGAAACGAAGGTTCAGGCCCTCTGCGGCTTCGCTCAGGAAGGGGAGAAACCCGACCGGTGCCATGGCTACCTGCGCCTCGCAGATGGTCAGCAGCCGTCGAAGCTGGGATACATAGGCCTGATGCCCTCCAAGATGAATCGCCGCCGGAAGGGGGACCGGCACCAGGCCGGCATACTGGCAAGCGAAGAAAAAACGGTGGAAGTCGGGCGTGGTTTCCGCCACCAGCGCAACCCGTGCACCCCGCCCCAGGCCCAGGCTGAGCAGTCGCCGCGCCAAGGTTTGCGCTTCCTCTTTGAGCCTCGCGTAAGGCAGGACGGCATACAGCTTGCCGGTGCCGGTGTAAAAGTTGAATCCGGTGTCGCCCTGGGCCGCATACTCCAGCGCCTCGGTAAGGGTGGCGAAATCACCGAGACGCAACGGCAACCTGTTTTCGCTTGGCGTAACCTCCATAGCCCCGATAGCCTCCGTCTTCCGATCAACCATATTCCCGGCCAGTTCCTTCACGAAGCTCCTCAATTCTCAGAAGATACACGTCACCAGCGGGCGGCTACCGCCGAGGTTCTTTGCTCGCAACAACGAAAATCGACCCGCTTCTACCCTATTTGTTTCTGGTTGTCAAATCGTTGTGAAAAACAGTCCTCAAGTGTCCCCTACTTGTTCCGTTCAGGGGCCCTGTCCAGCCTTCCTGCGTATCCACGACCCCAGGTCCGCACCTTTAGGTTTGGCTCGGGCGGCCCATCGGGAACCGCTCGCCAGAACCCCACCGCCCCACGGCTCTCATGCGGCCTAGAGGATAAATCATTTATCCTCCGTAGGCAACAAGCATGCCAATCCTTGGAAAAAATTTACTACTTTCAAACAAACTTCCATCCACCTTCTAACCAACCGAAATCGACCAACAAATATGATCGCATCAACGAGAATTAGCACCACGTACGGGCTGTCGTGCCTTCGGCGGATTTGAATAACGCGGGAGAGTGTTGGGAAAAAGACACATAACCGGCCCGAGTTATGGTATTTCTGCAACTACATGGACACTGGGGATGGGCTAAATTGGACACGCGGCGACTGATCTTCCTGTGACCAAACCACTCGGCGCCAGCTGAAAACCAGACTCATCGCTTTTCCCCTTGCAGGAAGGAGGCCCCGGAGGGCGGCCCGGATTTTCTCTTTGGCGAGTAGGGCAAATCAGGTATAATCGCTCACCTTTACGGTGCTGGCTGCGGGACTGAACGACCAACCGCGGGGATCCGCGGCTCTCACTCAACGGAGAGGAGATGATGAAGTCGCCCGATAACCACGTGCTCGCGTGCAAGGTATCCCCCCACGCGCCCCTATGTATCAGGGCAGTGGAAGGGCACCGGGCTCGCGGCCACTTTCTTCGTCTGCCATGGCGCCTCTATGCCGGGGATCCGGCATGGGTTCCACCGCTGCTTGTGGAGCGCCGCGACCATCTCTCACCCCGTAACCCTTTTTTTGACCATGCCCGGTACCATGCCTGGGTTGCCTATCGGAATGAACAACCGGTAGGTCGCATTAGCGCGCAGATCGACCGGCTCCACCTGGAACGCTATCACGACGCTACCGGGTTCTTCGGGCTCCTGGAGGCGGAAGCTGATCCCGAGGTCTTTAGGACGTTGCTTCACACAGCCGAGGCTTGGCTGCGGAGCCAGGGTATGCGTCGCATCCTGGGCCCTTTCAATCTTTCCATCAACCAGGAGTGCGGGGTGCTGGTGGAGGGCTTCGATACCCCTCCCATGGTGATGATGGGCCACGCCCGGCCCTACTATGCGGCGAGACTCGAGGAGCAGGGATACGACAAGGCGAAAGACCTTCTTGCATACCGGATCAGCGCCGACTTCACCGTTTCGCCCGTTATGGAATCACTCATGGCGCGGGCGGCGAAACGGGTGAAGGTTCGATCTCTCCGACGGCGCCGTTTCCCGGAAGAACTCCGGATCCTTCAGGATATCTTCGAGGATGCCTGGTCCAATAATTGGGGATTCGTCCCCTTCACGGAACGGGAATTCCAGCATGTGGGGCAGATGTTGCGCCTCCTGGTGAACGACGATTTTGTGCAAATAGCGGAGGTGGACGGCGAACCTGCGGCCATGATCGTCGCCTTCCCCAACGTGAACGAGGCCGTTCGCGATCTGAACGGGCGCCTTCTCCCTTGGAACTGGCTCAAGCTCCTCTGGCGGCTTAAGGTGCGCCATCCCAGGACCGCTCGAGTTCCCCTCATGGGGGTACGGAAGCAGTACCAGAACAGCATGCTGGGCGCCGCCCTTGCCCTTCTGGTTATCTCTACGCTCCGAGAGTTCGGGGTGAGACGGGGCGTTCAAGAGGTGGAACTCTCCTGGATCCTTGAGGACAACGCGGGCACCCGGAACATCATCGAATCCCTGGGCGGGACCGTGTATAAACGGTACCGTATCTACGGCAAGGACCTGGGATGACCAGCCCCCGTGAAACCGCAGGGCACCCAGCGCTTGTCCCACCATGGGCGGGGATGGACATGGACAGTACCTCCTACATCGCCGTGGTGCTTGCCGCGGACCGCTCCTCCGGCGATCCTCTGGCCGAGGCGGCGGGCGTCCCGAGTAAGTGCCTGGTTCCTGCCGGCGGCAAACCCATGGTGCTCCGGGTGTTGGACGCCTTAGAGGAGGCTCGGGAGGTGAAGGCCGTGATTCTCTGCGGCCCTCAGCGGTCCGTGGTGGAGGGGACGCCCGCGCTCGCCGCCCGTATCGGCTCAGGTAAGGTCACCTGGGTCATGAACCGGGAAAGCCCGAGCTCGAGCACCTCACACGTGCTTCTCACCATCCCTGACACAAACCCGGTGGTGGTCACAACCGGCGATCACGCTCTCTTGACCGCACTCATGGTGGACCACTTCTGTTCGGAGGCTCGTTCGACTGGTGCTGACATCGTCGTGGGCTTGGCGCCTCACCTTCTGGTACGGGCCGCCTTCCCGGAGACGAGGAGGACCGTGATCCGGATGCGGGGAGGCGCCTACTGCACCTGCAACCTTTTCGCCTTTCTCACGCCGCGATCCCGGACGGTGGCGGACTTCTGGCAAAGGGTGGAGCAAGAGAGAAAGAGAACACTTCGAGTGATTGGCGCCTTCGGCTGGTGGTCGGTCATTCTCTATCTTCTCAGACTGCTCTCGCTGAAACAGGGATTAGAGCGGATCTCCCGGCGCCTCGGGCTGAGAGCCGCTGCTGTTCTCATGCCCTTTGCGGAGGCGGCGGTGGATGTGGATACGATCCACGACTGGAAGCTCGTAGAAGAACGGCTGGCCCGGTAGAGTTCATGACGACCCCGCGACCAGCCGCCAGCGTAGACGGCACAGGAAGAAGCTCTCCCGCCACCGACGGGACAAAGCGTGCGAACCCGCCAAAGGCGAATAAATATTGAGGAATGAGGCGTACAGGGAGGTACGCTAAAGTGACGAAAGATGAAGGGCAACGCCGCTCCTCGGACCCTGGCTCGGCGGGGAGGTGGGCTTTTTACGAAGCCCTCAATTCGTGAAATCGCGCCGACGAAACCGCCCGGGCCGGATCGCCGGCCAGGACGTGCCTGTGTCACGCTCCCTGCTGCCGCGTCCCGCAGGAGGGGGGATCCGCCGGGGGGCTCCCATCGTGATGCCAATTCAGCAGCTCAGAGAAAGGCTTCGCCGACTCATCGTTACCATGCCGCGACGCTACGTTGTCCGGCTCGGGAGACTCTTGGGAGACATCTGGTGGCTTGTGGATTTCCCACGCCGCCGCACGATAGTTCGCAACCTGAAGTTTACTCATCCCCATCTGCCCTGGGCCGAGATCCGCAGCCTGACCCGGCGTATCTTTCAACAACTCGGAACTACTGTCCTTGAGATCTCGCAGCTGGGGTTCTTTTCCAAGAATGATATCCTCTCCAGCGTCCGCGCCGTCGGTGCTGAACACTTCCGCGCTGCCATGAATGGAGCGCGGGGAGTAGTCCTCGTCTCTGCCCATCTCGGCAATTGGGAGATGGCCCTCCAGTTCGCCGCCTGTTACCTGCCGGCACCGGTCCTCACTGTGGCCAAGCACATGGGGTTCAAACCCCTCGACCGCTGGCTCACCAAGGTTCGAACCCACCTGGGCGCTCGGGTCGTTTTCAAGCGAGGCGCATTTTCCGACATGGCGAAAACGGTCAGGAATGGAGGAGTGGTGATTGTGCTCGTCGACATGAGCCGGCGCAAAGAGGGGGTGGATGTGAATTTCTTCGGCCGTAAGGCCACCGCTACTTCGGGGGCGGCGCTCGTGGCCCTGCGCTGTCAGAGCCCGGTTATTCCCGGCTTCTGTTTTCGGGATGCCGACGGCAGGCTCACCGCCCAGTTTTACCCGGCCGTTCCCATCCGGCGCACGGGTGATCTCCGTTCCGACGTGGTCGTTAACACCCAGCTCATCACGGACGTCGTAGAGCGAGCAGTCCGGGAGCACCTCGATCAGTGGTGCTGGTATCACCGGAAGTGGAAAAAACACCACCCCGAGCTGTACCCGGACTTCTTCGCCCGTCGGCGCCGACGGAAGCGGCGGGCGACGCCCGCAGACGCTTGACACGCGCTGGCCTCGGCCGCCATTACTCTCTAGGAAGCTGTTCAGGCGAGACACCGAAAGCCCGGCTTCGGTGAATGGCGTGGCGCAGAGCGAAGAACAAAGGCGAGAGCATGACAATGAGGAGTTCGTTTGGCCGCATCAGATGGGAAAGCAGCCATTCACGATGTTTTGAGCGCCTGATAAGGTGCCTGAGCTTGCGCTTCTTCGCCTGTGATGGGTCTTTCATGTTGTCGCTTTGGCTCGCGCTCTGGATCGCAATCATGGGAAACAGCGCGTACGCCGCCGCCAGTCTCGCATAAGCTGAATCTATCCCCGCTCCCACGACCCTAGGGGCTTTTTGCACGTCAGGCGCCCCGTACGGGTGGTCTTGCAGCCACTGCAGGAGACGCGAGCTCGCGATGTAAGCATGGGCGCAGGCGGAACCGGTCCGGAGCACATCGGGCCTCACGAAGTAGGCCCAGAGCGGCCAGTGCCCAAGAAAAAAAATCATCCAGTCGGGCGGTAGGCTGTCAAGCGCTTGGGCGAGCGCTCGAACCTTGTGTGGCCGGAGGCGGCGCGAAAAGAGCACATCGTCCTCCATAATCAGTGTGCGAGCGCAGCCGCGCCGGCGGGCATGCTCGCCGACGGCTCGATGGGAGTCCCAGATGCCGTGCTTGGCGCTTTTCGGATGCTTGATGGGCCGGTAGAACAGAACGTGGCGACAGAGGCCCACCCTGTGGAACTGCGTCGCCGCACTAGCGGCGCGGTCTTCGCGGATCTTGAGGGAGATGCAATAGGCACCGTCCAGAAAAGACCAGTCAAAGGCCTCGGCGTTATCGCTGTCCATAAGGCCGTTGCAGTAAGGGCATGCCGGGTCCACCGGACACGAGTGAAAGAGGCCCACACCATGCTGCTCCGGCGTCGTCGGCAACTGATTCATGGGAAGAGCTCTCTTTGCCAATCAGGAGTGTACTTCTCGCCCACCGAGGTTGTCCGTCTGGGGCACGGGGCTGCAAGAGCCACGATCATGGTTTCACCCTGGCGTCGCCCCGGAGAGCTCCAGGTTTTCCTCTAGGAAAGGAGATCCCCTGGACCCGACACTGCCACCGATCCTCTAGCACGGCCGGCAGGGTTCAGTATCTCACTGGCCGTGCTTCGCCCCTCACCTGGAAAGATGCGAACAATAGCTCCCTTCCCGTCAATTCCAGGCTTCGCAGATCCGGCTGACTTCCACCAACATACACCGTGAATCCTCCCGGTTCAAGGATACATCGGCCATCCTCCGTGATCATGGCCATTTGCCGAGCCGTTATCGTGAAGGAGATCGACATCTTTTCGCCCCTCTTGAGCTTGAGCCTCCTAAACCCACAGAGGTGATGGTGCGGAACCGTCGCTGAGGCCTCTAGGTCCTTCATATACACCTGGACGACCTCGTCTCCGTCATGGTTTCCCCTGTTTTCCACCTCCACCGACAGCTCGATATCCTCACCGGCCGAGATCTCAGATCGATTCAATCTCAGATGTGAGTAGCTAAAGTGAGTATACGATAGGCCGTAGCCAAAGGGATAGAGCGGCGGTTTTTCACTGTAGCGATAGGTTCTCCCTTTCATCGAGTAGTCCGTGAATTCGGGAATGTCCCCCAATGAACGAACCCAGGTGACCGGGAGCCGGCCGGCCGGCGAAAAGTCCCCAAACAGGATATCTGCCAGTGCCGTTCCCCCTTCTTCGCCCGGATACCAGGCCTGAATTATCGCCGGCACATGCGCGTCGGCCCAATCGATGGTAAACGGACTCCCACCGAAGAGAATCAGGATGATCGGCTTGCCGGTTTTGTCGATTTCTTCCAGGAGTGCTTGCTGCGTCGGATACAGGTCCAGCGACCATCTGTCGTCGCCAAACCCGGGGAAAAAGTTTTCCTCACCTTCATAGCGGGCCGAGGTGCCAAGGCACATCACCACCACATCCGACTTTTTGGCCGCCTCGACTGCTCTGGCAAACTCCCGTCGTGACCTGCCGCGCGCCTTGCAGCCCCGCACGGAGTGCACGGCCACAGCGCGCCCGACTCTGCGGCGAATGCCGGTTAGCGGGGTAACATAGGCGGAGAATTTCCCGTGGTAGTTGCCGTAGAGCACCACCTTATCGTCTGCATTGGGTCCGATTACGGCAACGGATCGTATGTCCTTACCGAGGGGCAGAAGATTGTCCCTGTTCTTGAGAAGGACGATGCCCTGCCGTGCCACTTCCGCAGCGAGGAGGCGGTGTTCAATGCAGTCGTTCACCTCGTACGGAATCTTCCCGTATGCACACCGTTCCCGAGGGTCGAACATACCCAGCTTGAATCTGGTGGCCAATACATGGGCCAGCGCCTCGTCAATTCTGGCCTCGGTAGTCAGGCCTTTCTGCACCGCCCTTCCCAGGAACCGCATGGCGATCCCGCAATTGAGTTCGCAACCGTTGTTAAGGGCCAGGGCCGCCGCCTCGTGCAAGTGCTTCACGACTTTATGTCCCCTCTTCATGTCCCAGAGGGCAAAACAGTCGGAAACCACGTGTCCCCGGAATCCGAATTCTTCCCTAAGTATTGTCTTCAAGAGGGTAGAACTCGCGCAGCACGGTTCCCCATTGGTTCGGTTGTACGCACACATGACGGCCTCAACCCGGGCTTCACGCACGGAGTCCCTGAACGCCGGCAGGTAAGTTTCTCTCAGGTCCTTGGCGCTGGCAACCGCATTGAACCGGTGTCGCACCTTTTCCGGGCCGCTGTGGACGGCGTAATGCTTGGCGCATGCGGCTGCTTTCAGGTACTTCGGGTCATCCCCCTGGAGACCCCGGATGAACGCCACGGCCATCCGCGCGGTCAGGTAGGGATCCTCGCCATAGGTCTCCTGTCCCCTGCCCCAGCGAGGATCCCGGAAGATGTTCACATTGGGACACCAGAAGGTCAGCCCTCGAAACATGCCGCGTTTGCCGTCTCTCGCCGCCTGATGGTGCTTGGCCCTGGCCTCGTCTCCAATGGCTCGAGCCACCTGGGCGACCAGGTCCGTGTTGAATGTGGCTGCCATGCCGATGACTTGAGGAAACACTGTGGCAATTCCCGCCCGCGCCACACCGTGAATCCCTTCATTCAAATAGTTATACTCGGGAATACGGAGTCGCTTGATAGCGGGGGCATCGAACCGCAATTGGGAGATCTTCTCCTTGAGTGTCATACGAGAGAGCAAATCCCTGACTCGATCTTCGATCGGCAGGTCAGAATCCAGATATCTCTCTTTCGGAGCCGCAACTGAGCCCATCGCTATTCGCCCTGCATGGACATGGTCAAGCTTGCCCGGGAGATTCAGATACCTCGGCCTTTTGGCTGCAGTTTCTCTTCTGACTTGTTCAAGACACCTCCACGATTGGCAGGGTAACGTGAGCGTATGCACCAGTCAAGGCGGGACGGCCCCGAGATTCTCCCGTTTGCAGTCCGGAATCGGAGTGGATCTTGAGGAATTGGTGGGGCAATTTGACAAGCTCGCCCTCGGCGGCTAGATTGCTGTCGTTGTGCTCTCTTCTTTGCCGTGGGGGAAGATGTTTGCCTTGGGACTCCTCGAGCCACCGGGTCGGGGCGTTGTAGTGCGCGGGACATGGCGTGCAAGCCCGCACAATGATCCGCGAACTCCCCTGAGAGGGCTGTGCGTGTATGGGAGCTAACCGGCTGAACAACACATTGAGGGGCTTGATCGCCCGCATCCCGAAACGCTATGTCATAGGTCTCGGGAAGCTCCTGGGCGGTATCTTACTTCTGGTGGATGGGACCGATCGTCGGGTCGTGTTACGCAACCTGCGATTTACCCATACCGATCTCTCTCAAGATCAGATTCGACAGTTGTGCCGACGTATTTTCCAACACTTGGGGATCACGTTCCTGGAAACGTGCCAAATCGCGACCTTTTCACGGGAAGATATTCTTGCCGGGGTTCGCGTTCTCGATGAAGATCATCTCCGCCGTGCATTGAAAGAGCACAGGGGGGTCGTTGCCATTACGGCCCACTTAGGAAATTGGGAAATGGCCCTCCAGATTGCATCGTGTTATTTCGAATCTGCTGTCACGACTGTTGTGAGAAGAGCGCCCCTTGCGCGTCTTGATCGCTGGCTCACCCATTTCCGTACGCGGTTTGGCGCTAAAGTCATACCGCAGGAGGACGCGTTTCCAGACATGGTAAAAGTCCTTCGGCGCGGCGAGATCCTTAATTTGATGGTCGATCAGGGTCGCGCCAGCGACGGGGTGGACGTCACCTTCTTCGGCCGTAAGGCCACGGCTACTCGTGGCGCCGCTCTGGTGGCGATTCGATGCCGAAGCCCGGTGGTGATGGGATCCTGCGTTCGCGCTCCCGACGGCGAGCTAATCTTAAAATTCTATCCTCCTCTCGACATACAACGAACCGGTGACCTCCGCGCCGACGTGCAGATAAACACTCAGATCATGAGTGACGCGGTGGAACGAGCGATACGGGAGCACCCCGAGCAGTGGTGCTGGAATCAGCGCAAGTGGAAGAAACACTACCCCGACTTGTATCCCGAGTTCTTCGCCAGCAAAGAGCGAAAGAGGCGACGCTCCGCCCGGGCAGATGTTTGAGCGCCGACCGGCCCTTGCCAGCATCGCGCTCCTCATCAACAGATGCCGCAGTCCCCGCTTGATCTTGAAAGCCGATCCCCTTATTATCCGTTAATTGTAACCGGGTTCGCTGCTGGCCGCAGCACTGACGCCAGGAACAGGCGCTACCCAACTTGAATGATCGCTGCGGGGCGCGGCAGTCGGCCACCGGGTCAGGTCTCGTCAAAGTCGTGGGCCGACCTCACCATTCCGCCCTGCGGCACGAGATGGATCGCCGGTTCCATCGGACGCTTCTTCGGCTGTGGTCTGCGCGGGGCATCGATTGCCTTTGGCCGCCGGGGCGGGGTGGCGAGATCAAGGGTGAAGGAGAACCACCCGCCCGCCGGGGGGCACAGAGTAATTCCCCGGTGGCCTCATAGGTTCCAGGAAATATGCCGATCATCGATCGCTATTTTTTGCGCGAGATTGTCAAACCGTGGCTGGGGATCAGTATTATCCTGCTGGGAATCTTCATGAGCTTCATCGCGCTCAAGTTCCTGGCCGACGCAGCAAGCGGTCTCCTGCCGGGCCGGATTATTTTCGATCTTATCGGCCTTAGGCTTATCGTCAGCCTCGAGTTTCTCCTGCCGACAACTCTTTTTTTCTCCGTGATGTTTGCCTTCGGGCGTCTCTATGCCGACAGCGAAATGACCGCTCTGTTCGCGTGCGGGGTGGGCCTCAACCGGGTTATCAAGGTAGTCTTTTCCCTCTCCGTCATTGTCGCAGCCGTGGTAGCAGGCCTGTCGCTCTATGTCCGGCCGTGGGCCTTTGATGCCTTCTATCGCCTGAGAGACCAAGCCATGGCGGAATTCGACCTCTCCAAGTTGGACGGCGGCAACTTTTATCAGATCCCCCTGGAAAACCGCATCTTCTTTGCTGACACTGTTGATCACGAGCGCAACCGGGCGCTCGGGGTTTTTGTCGAGACGAAGCGGGGCGGCCTGCTGCAGGTCATCTCCGCCAAGGAACTTTACCAGCGACAGGACGAGGGGGGCAGAAAACCGGTGCTGGTGTTCCTGGATGGGCACCTGTATGAGTTCCCGCAAGGTGACCAGGGAGACGACAAAGAGGGCCAGGGAGGTCACATCGTCGGATTCCAAGAGTCCACCATGTCTCTGGAGGGGACAGGAATCCCTCAGGTCAAATACATAGTGAAGGCCGCGGAGTCGGCACGCCTCGCGCGCTCTGCCGAGCCGGCGGACATAGCTGAATGGCAGGGGCGACTCGCCGCGCCCCTTGCCTCGGTGCTCTTGGCGCTTCTCGCCGTGCCCTTGAGCCGAAGCGCGCCTCGTCAGGGAAAGTATGCCCGGATAGTCCCTGGGGTGGCTATCTATGCCCTCTACTTTAACGTGAGCGCCCTGGCCAAGTCATGGGTCGAAAGGGGCGTTGTCCCGGTCGTACCGGGCATCTGGTGGGTGCCGGCACTGCTTGCGGGCTTGGTCCTGGTGCTGCTGCGGCAGCAGGTCGGGGATCTTTTTCGCCGCAGCCAACCGCCGGGGGAGCCTGCCTAATGCGACGCAGCGACCTGTAACGCCGACAAGAAGGGAATGCCATGAGGATCCTCAATCGCTATATCGGTATCACCTTTCTCGGCGGGTTCCTTTTGCTTCTGGGTATCCTCTTCTCTCTGTTCACCTTCGTGGAGCTGGTCACGGAACTCGAGAGCGTGGGCAAGCGCAACTACCGCCCGCGGGACGCCTTTTCCATCGTGGCCCTGACCACACCCAGGCGGGTTTACGACCTGATGCCGGTAAGCGCCCTCCTCGGCAGTATCATCGCTCTCGGCATGCTGGCCGACAGGGGCGAATTGCTCGCCATGCAGGCGGCTGGCGTATCTGCACGGCGGATTTGCGGGGCGGTCCTGGTCACCGGCGCCTGCCTTATCCCGGTAATGGGGGCGTTGGGTGAGTTCGTGGCTCCGTCTCTTGAGCAGAGCGCCCGGATCCTCCGCTTGCGGGCCTTAGTGGACCCTGGAGTCATGCCCACGAGACAGGGATTTTGGGCCCGCCTTGGGTCCTCGTTCATCCACGTTGGCAGGGTCTTCGAAGGAAAAAACGCGGCTGACCTTGACATCTTCGAACGTGACGGCCAGGGACGCCTCACCCGGGCCATCCATGCTCCCCGCGCAACAATCGGCGCGGATCGACGCTGGCTGCTGCAGGATATTACCGAGAGAACGCTCACGAACGATGAAATAACCATCCGAACCCTGCCGAGCCTGACCCTGGAGTCATTTCTCAGCTCGACGCAGGTGGCCGTTCTTCAACTCCCTCCCGATACCATGTCCGGTAGAGATCTCTACCGGTACGTCAGGGCGCTGCAGCAACGGGGACAGAACGCGGAGACCTATGCCCTCGCCCTGTGGCAAAAGATCACCATGCCCCTCGCCACCGGCGCCATGATTCTGCTCTCCCTTACCTTCGTCTTCGGGCCACCCCGGGAGCGAACGGCGGGATTCAGGATCATGATGGGCTCCATGGCGGGAGTGGCCTTCTATCTGGCCAACCAGCTCTTAGGGCGCCTCGGTCTCTTACTCGACCTCCACCCTGCCGTGACCACCGTGGCACCTGTGGCGGGGATTCTCGCCGTGGCCTTCTGGCTTCTTCGGCGCATTTCCTGACGGGCGCGTTCTCACGGAAGGATGAACAAGGTGCGGTCATCGTCGCGCGCGGCGAAGCGCTCCACCTCCGGGGAATAGGCACGTACGGCGATCCGCATATTCCAGCCCTGCTGATCACGACGGATGTAATACAGGTGGTAGCGGGCGCCCCGCCCTGAGGCTCGTCCGAGTGCCGACGCAGACGGCACCCCGATCACCGGGGCCGCTCCCGCCGGGGTCTTAAGCCGCTGCATGGTGGTACGGTGGGTGTGACCGTGGAGCACGAGCTCAGCCCCCTGTCGTGCCAGAATCGCACGGAACGCGGCACCATCCGTGAGTCGGCGATGCCAGGTAACCGTGCCCGGAACCGGAGGATGGTGGATGAGGACGATGCGATAAAGATCCTGCCGACCCGTGGTCTCCAGGACCTTTTCAAGGCGGCCGAGCTGCGTTCTGCCGATACTGCCCACGGCGAGGAGGGGCAGACTAGGCCGCGCCGTGGACACACCGATCAGGGCAAAGGCGCCGCGGATCCTCACCGTTGGAAACAAGCCGAGGGGAACCATAGGGTCAGGCGAACTCACGCCGTCGGATACCATGTACTCGGTCCACTGGGCCACCGGCTTTCCCCAGGCTTCTCGTACGTAGGCGTCGTGATTGCCGGGGATAACCGTGACGTTCGAGGGCGGACCGAGCGCGTGAAGCCAATCCCGGGCCTGGCGAAACTCACCGGGGAGACTGAAGTGCACCAGGTCCCCGGTCACGACAAGGTGATCGGGTCGAACCCTCTGGAGATCATGGACTAAGGCCTGAACCAACTCAGCGCGATGTTCGGCCCGTCGACGGAGTCGCCACATGACGTAGGCGAAAACCCGCTTGTTGAGGAAATCTCGCACCCCGGTGCCATCCAGGGAAGCCAGATGGAGGTCGGAGAGGTGGGCAACGACAAAGGCCCCATCCGCCGTCGAGGCCTCGGCCGTCCGCTCCCCCCTGTTAGAGACCCCTGGCTCGTCTGCCTTTACAGGTGCCATGACGGCAGTATACAATAACGCGCCGCTTTCGGCCATGAAAGCCTTACCCTCTTTGGGCTGAGGCGTTACCTCGCATGAGGTGTCATCCCAGCGGGGGGCGCCCGTCACGGGTGCCTCCCCTGGCGTAGGGAACGAGTCCGGACTATGAGTGGGATCCCCGCTGCAGATCTTCGTCGACAGCCGCCCGTCGTCGGCCCTCGCTGGCAGCGGAAACGGGTCGGGGTGCTCAGCAACCCTCTCAGCGGGGGCAACCGCAAGGGACTGCGCGCCGTGCGAGAGATCTTGTCGGGCCATCCAGAGCCCTGCCACCGGGAGGTCCAGACCCCGGGGGACGTGGCCTCGGCTCTCGCGGACTTCTCCCACCGGGAGGTGGAGGTGGTGGCCGTAAACGGGGGCGACGGTACCATTCAAGCGGTGCTAACCGCCCTGTTTCACCGGCGACCATTCGAGCGGTTGCCCCTCTTGGCTATTGTCCGTGCCGGCACGGATAGCGTGATTGCCGGGGACGTGGGGTTGCGAGGGTCAAGAGAGCGCGGGCTGGGCAAGCTGGTCAGGTGGGCAAGGGGTGGCGACGGCGGGGGCGTGCTCCTGCAGCGACCGGTTCTGAGGGTCCAGGCGGCGCGTCATGCTGAGCCCCTCTACGGCATGTCCTTTGGAGCCGGCGCCGTCTACCAGGGAATCCTCTTCTGCCGACACAGGGTGCACACTCTCGGGTTGCGCGGTGGCGTCGCACCCGGTCTTACCCTCCTCCGCTTTCTCCTGGCCGCAGTCTGCGGCACCCGCCACCGGGTGACGCCTGTGCCGATGCTCATCGGCCTTGATGGGCAACCGCCGGAGCATCTCGACTGTCTCGTAGTCTTCGCGAGCACTCTCGAACGCCTCTTCCTTGGGCTTCGTCCCTTCTGGGGCACGGAAGAGGGGCCCGTGCACTTCACCGCCGTGACCTCCAAACCGGCACATCTGCTGCGAGCCCTGCCCTTTCTGCTCCGCGGTCGAGGGGGCCCACACGGGACCCGCGAGAATGGCTACCTAAGCCACAACGTTCGGGACGTGCGGCTGTCTTTCGACGGCGGCTACACGCTGGACGGAGAACTCTACCGGCCTGACCCACAGCACGGCCCGATCGGGGTTCGACACGGCGGGCAGGTCTCGTTTCTACAATTGTGAATACTTCGATCCCTGCCGAACTGGTCACTCTAATCAGCCAGCACTCCCTCCGGCCGGCCCCGCCCGGAGTGCGCCCGCTCTGCGACGAGATCCACGCTCGCTACGGCAGTGCAGTCCAAGCCGTCCTTTTCTACGGCTCTTGCCTGCGCCGAAACGATGAGACCGAGGGAATCGTCGACCTGTATGTGCTGGTGGACAGTTACCGCCGCGCCTATCGCAAGGGGACCCTCGCTGCTGCCAACAGGCTTCTGCCGCCCAACGTGTTCTACCTGGAACTCCCCTGGGCTGAAGGCCTCGTGCGCGCCAAGTACGCCGTCCTCTCGATGCCCGACTTCTCCCGTGGCACGTCCAGGCGCTGGTTCCATTCGTACCTATGGGGGCGGTTCGCCCAGCCTAGCGCTCTGGTCTACGCCCGGGACACCCAAGTCGCGGCGCAGGTGTACCAAGCCTTAGCCCAGGCTGTTGTTACCTTCATCAGCCGAGTAATACCGAGACTGCCGGTACGCTTCACGGCGCGCGAGGTGTGGCAGGAGGGTCTCGCCCTGAGCTACCGTACCGAACTCAGGGCGGAGCGTTCAGACAAAGTCGTGCACCTTTTCGAGACCTGGCAGGATTACTACGAGCAAGCGACCCGAGCCGCTATGCCAGCGCTTCCCTTCCCCGTGGAACTCGCACCGGAGACAGAGCCCCTTCTCTACCATGCGGCTATCCCGACCCTGGCACGTTCCCTGAGCCGGCTGACATGGATCCTTCGTTCCCTTCAGGGGAAGGTGCTCTCCGTGTTACGGCTCTGCAAGGGGCTGTTCACTTTTCAGGGAGGGCTCGAGTACGTGCTCTGGAAAATCGAGCGGCACTCGGGAATCAGGGTGGAGCGTAATCCGCGTCAGGGGCGGTATTCTCTCCTCGAGGTGGCGAGGGTCCTCTGGCGACTCTACCGCAGCGGCGCCTACCGCTAGCCCCAATCACGTACGGGACACCGCTCTCCTCCTCGCTGAAAACCATATCGGCCGCCACGGCCGACTCGCTTGCTGAAAAGTCTTTTACGATAGCGCGGGACAGTGCGGTCGGCTCTGCCAAGGCGCATAGTCGCGGCATTGATAGTGGAGAGTGAGGCGAGGCCTTTGGGCGGGATGTTGGTGGAAAGCTTGAAGGTCACTCCTGTCATCCAAGGGATGTAGAGGCTCCGGATGCACTTGGCGGCGCAGACCATCCTTGCCCCGGGGCGTCGCCGCCTTTGGCGCAGCCGGGAGGAGGGACGGCCATAGCCGCGGTCGCAGCAGGCGGCTCTGGCAGAATGCGGGTTAAGTAGTTCTCGGCACGCTCTGAACGAAGGATCCGAAGGTGTTCATCTCTTCCAGTCTGCAGCTCCACACCAGTTTCCCATCATGGACCGTCACGTCAGGACAGCCGTCACACATGTCCTGCCGTCCGTCGGGCATAAAATCCACCGGCTGGATAACCATCAAGCTCTGGATGTAGGCCGGGCGGCGGAAAAAATTCGCCGGATTGCTCAGGAGCCGGCCCAACAGCCCGGTCAGACTGCCCCGCATGCGTCTATCGATGAGGCCTCCCAGGAACGCGGCGAGCTTTCCCCGGGCGACGCTCTTCGGTGTGGCGTAGGCGAGGTAGGTCCCAGTAAAGAGATGAGAGGAGGCTTGCAAGAGCTCCATGAAGCGCGGCGACGTGTACCCCACGGTTTCGCCGTCGAGGACGATGCGGTTCGCCAGGAGCCATTTAAACGAACTGGGATTGGCGGTACCGTTCAGGTAGGCGCAAGGCTCATACTGGGGATCGGCTTCCCGGATCTTCCCTACCACGTCTGCGGCCTTGAGCGGCTTGGCGCCACCCCACTCGGTCTCTTTGTAGGTGTTGTCGATTTCGATCTTCTTCCCTTGGGCGAAGAAGTCAAAGTCCGCGCCGAATTCCGGAGAACGATACAGGATGAATACCATGGTGTGGACGATGTCCGCGTGTTCCTGGGCCCAATTCACCATGCCCGGGACCTCGGGTAATGTCTTCTCTGAAACGGTGGCGTTAAAGGAACAGCTCATACCGCCCACTCGCGCGAGCATCTGGGCATAGTGGAGTCTCAGCGTATTGAGTTCGGTCTCCGTCTTTGCTTGTATCTCCGGGCGCCTCTGGCTGGTATCGATGTGGAAGGTAAAACCGAATACTCCTGCCTTTTTGAGCTCCTGGAGAAGAGGCTCCTTGAGAGCCAGACCGTTGGTATTGAGGATGGGTTTCCACCCCATCTCTTTGACCATCCTGACGAGTTCGACGACATGCGGATAGACTAAGGGATCGCCGCCAGCGATGCTCATGCAATCGCTCTTTCTCAGCTTCTTGAAGACCTCCAGATCAGCCCGCACTTCCTCCAAGGTCTTGTGTCCAGGACCGTCTTGATCCCGGTAGCAACCCTCACAGCGGAGATTGCACCTCGTCGTCGGCTCTAGCCAGGAAATGCCGTTGTCGGCGTAATTCCACGGCAGTCGGTAGTACCTCAGATGATCGATTGTTGCCGCCATATTCCCACTCCTCGTCAGGTCCCATCAGGGGCCTGCGGTTCTCCAAGCAGACAAGGTCCAGCTCGCCTCGGCGTTGTTCCCTCCTCTTGACGAGGCGTACTTGTATCCTCCCAAAGACCCCGTGTCAAGCTGTCCCAGTCCAGGCGGGCGCGGCCAAAGACCGGTTGAGGATCGCCCGGCTTCGACAACTGGATCGACCGCCCTCCGACCGAGATGAGCAAAACGATATGGGGCAAGAGGGAGCGACGAGAGGTATCGACATCCGGTTCCGGTTACTCCCATAGGCATCGCCACGGCCCATGGAGAAGAGGCGCGACAGCAGGGAGTCAGCCTGACCCCGCGCCGTTTTCTGTAACCCTGCCACCTGCGGGCGACCTACTTCCCGAACAACCGCTGGACGATCCGGTCCTTGTGCCTTAAGAAGGTATCCCTGACCACCCGCTTCGGAAGGCTCTGCATGTAAACTGACGAGTACTGGGGCTCGATGCTCGGGGTCGGGGTGAGGGCCCAGTCGTCACAGTCGTAGCCGATGAGCTCCATGTATGGCAGATAGGCGGGCTTGAATAGCTCCACGTCCTCGTCGGTGAACCAGTGGCGCCAGTCTCCGGTAGCCCGCTTGCGCACCACCTTGCCATAGGCTTCCGGGACCTGCCCCTCTTTCTCCACCTCGAAACCGAGATACCTGTTAAGGCCGCTGTATTTTCCCCCGATCATATCCTCATACTTGAAGAGAAACCACTCAGGGCCCAGGCCCTTCACGTATTCGGCCATGTGCGCGTAACGAACTCGCTCGGTCTCCACCACCTCTTCGGTGGCGATGGGCCACTTCCTGCTCCGCCCGGCGTAGCGACAGATGACATGGAAAGGCACAGATTTCGGGTCCGCCTCTTTCTTCAGGACAAGGTCGAGATGGGCCTGGTACTGACGCTTTCTCCACAAGTAGCCTCGGTGCCACCTGAAGAGCATCTCGCTCACCGCGGCATCGCGGGGATCCCGGGCAATCCAGATCATCCGGTCGTAGTGCTCTTCGGCGAGATGCTGCTGGAAGAGATCGAAGGTTTTCCCCTTGCGCTCACTGTAGGTGTGTTTGTACACGGCGTTCTCATAATCGCCCACGTACTTGCCAGGTTTGCCACCGGAAAAGGCATGGGAGTTCGGAAGCCCACCGGCGACTTTATAAAGAAGTGCAGTAGTGCCCGTCTTCCCCAAGCCCAATATCATAACCTTCATCCTATTCCTCCTCGAACACACTCTACGCCACCACCCCGGTTCTATCCGAGGCATCGGCGAGTCAATGGCGGGTGGTGATAGGCCTTTGTTTTTGGCGGGCGGAGTATAGGACAAAGGCGAGAGGGGTGTCAAGGGAGATGGCCGCCGTGTCGGGGAGTCAGCCAGGCTGAAAGCGCGCCTTGCCTCGGCAGACGACGACTCGACCGGCTCCCCTTCTCCGTGAACGGCGGGGCACAGCAAAGAGGATCAGCTCGACGAGGAAAGTTCCGCGGCGTCTCCCTTCTCTCGCATCCTCTTCTCCTTGCGGCGCTTCCGCCGCATAGAGTACTCCGGATAAAGCTCAGGATAGAAGACTTTCCACCGCTTCTGGCGCCACAGCCACTGCTCTGGAAACTGGCGGATCGCCTCCTCCACTGCATCGGTCATACGCTGCGAGCCCGCCTCTAGGTCGGCGCGCAGATCGCCGGTTCTCTCCACCTTGAAGGCGGGGCTGAGCCGAAGGGTCAAGGTGCCGTCAGGGTTGCGGTGGCAGAGTGCCGGCACGACCGGGGACCCACAGCGTAGCGCGAGGAGGGCCGCCGACATCGTCATGGTGGCGCGTTTACCGAAGAACTTGACCTCCACTTCATTCTTGCTGAAACTCGTGTCAACGGCCATGGCGACGATGCGCCCCTGGCGCAGGGCCTGCATCATGCCCGGGAAAGCGCCCTTCTTGTAAGCCGTGTTGATCCCGAAGTCTCGGCGCACGCTGTCCCTGAAGCGATTACGCCGATCCACCTTCGAGGCGACGGTCCCTGGGACCTGAAAGCGAGCGGCCACTGCCAGCATGGCCATCTCCCAGCAACCCGTATGGCCGGAAACCACCACAACCCCTCGCTTCTCCTCGAGCGCTCCCAAGAGATGCTCCGAGCCGACGATCTCCACGCGTTTGATCAACTCGTCCGCGCGTAAAGCGCCCGTCTGGAGCATCTCCAGGATTACAGTCCCGAGGTGCTGGTAAACCCGCTTGGAGAACCGGACAACCTCGGGGAACGACCACTGCGGGAAGCAGAACTTCAGATTGCGCCACACCACCCGCCGCTCAGCGATGTCCAAGTAATACGCGATCTGGCCGACGATGCGGCCCAGCATCATGAGACGCCGAGGTCGGATACCGGCGACAAAAGACCGCAGCAAGCCTCTGCGGGCACCCGCCGGGGGAGCGCATCGAATGGAGGAACTGAGGGACATGTGTCATATCCTCTACCCATGGAGGCCCCGGTTAAAACGAAGTCATGTATCTTAACAGCCGATACTCCGCGGGTCAAATTCAGGAGCGGCGCCCAAAGGAAAAGTTGGGCTCTTGACGGGAGGGTACTGCCCCGGGGTGACCGTCGGACAGTCAGATGCGACTTCGTCTCCCTTCCACACCCCGGCGCTAGGCGCTGATACGGAAGATCTCCGGGAAGATCTGCTCCACCCGGAGTTCTCGCGTCTCACCAAGAATCTCCTGGAAACGCCGCAGCCGGATTCGCATCTCGTCGAGGGTAATACCCGGATATCGATGCCGGTAAAAGAGGGACTTGAGGGGAGAACCGGAGAGGCGCAGCTTCAAGCGCTTGAGGATATGGCGCCCGTGTGCAAACGACCATCCAGCCACTCGGCGAGAGAGGCTTAGCGCCGGAGTCGCGGACCATCCCTGAACAATTTCGTCGAGGACATCCACGATGCGCTCGCAAGCGAGGGGTCCCTCCAACCCTGCCAGGTAACGATCCACGAGCGCGCGCCGTTCATCGCCGTCGGCGGCTCCGAGTTCTCCGGTCAGGATCTTCGCCAGCGTGGCACGGACTTCTTCCAGGGCGAATGCCTGGTAGCTTAACAGATTGGGCAACCGATAGAAGCCACAGTCGTAGTCCTCGTTCACCTTGGCCCGATAGCTGACGGCGGGAACCCTGAGGACAAAAGCCTCCACACCCGTGGTGCAGCCGTTGTGGACCAGCGCCCGGGCCGCCAGAAGCCACGGGACCACGTTACCCTCGTTGGTCACCACGACCCGGGAACATCGGGCGGCGATTTGTCGGTAAATCTCTTGGCTCTCCGTGGGATGGGGCCGGACTACCACGGTGAAGTCGGGGAAGGCCTGCTCGAGGCTTGGAATCAAGTTCTGGAAGGCCTCGAAAATGGCCTGTTTGTGGGCCCGCAAGCCTTCGGCGTACTCCCAGGGCATGCCCTGAGCGGCTTTGCCGAACTTGGGTTTTTCCCCGGGCGTCTTCACCGGCACGAAGAGATTCTGCTCCGGATAAAAGGCGTTCACGTGATTGAAGTTGGTGTTCACCAGAATGAAATCGCCGTAGCTGGAGCGAAGCTCCTGAAGCTCTCTCTCATAGAAGGCGTGCAGTTCGGGTCGCAGCAAATCGTTACGAGGATTTCCGGTCACGTGGATGGGCGTGCCCGGAGGAAGTGCGGGGTAATGCCGCCACAGATCCGCGTTATCCTCGCCCCAGGCGAAGAGGTGAGAAATGTACCTGATCGCCACTGGTGAGAGCCGCCGAGAGTAATAGATCTCTGGGGGCAGGTGGACCAACGCCTCCTCATCCCAGGTGACAATCTCGTGGCCGAGTTTCTCCATAATCTGGAACATTCTCAGGTTCCGCACGGTCATGCTCTTGCATAGATAGAGGCTTCTCGGAAAGGAGGCGATGCGGAAATCGATCTCGCGGAGATCACCGATCACGGAGGCGAATCCGCGGCGTGCCGCAACGCAGGCGAGAAGAAGTTTTGGTTCCAGTTCTCGAACCTGATTCTCCACGGGAATGACAAGCGTTGCTTTCGTGGCCATCATGCGCCCTACCACCCCCGTTCGCCGCACAAACAGAGCCGACTTGCACAAAGTATTAAATTATAAGAGACTGCTTTGCCCCGGTGCAAGACCAAACATGTATCCGACCTACCCTCTCCCTTGCACGGCCTCTCCCCTCCAGGCCCCTCAAAAGGAATAGCCGAACATCTCGATGTCTGTCTTGAAGTAATCGGCAATGAGCTGTGCGGTGTCGTCGTTGTAGTATTTCCGGTAGTCGGAACGATCCGTCGCTTTTCTTCTGTGGGGAAGTGTCGGACAGAGGATGCCGATTCTCGTGCATGCTTCCTGGAAGTCCCTATCGAAGTGCTCGTACCTTCCTATGAAGTCCACGATGAGATTTCCATGCATGTCCGCGACATAGTCGCTTTGAGGCTCAATGGACACGTCGAAGTGGTACACGTAATCTCGCCCCCGACTCAGTTTCGTGCGCAGGAAGCTCTCGAAGTCTGTCACTCCCGCGAGCAGGTGTGGTCTCTCCCGTCGAATATGATGGAAGGAGCTCACCTGGAGATCCCACGGATTCCGAACGAAGGCAAACTTGAACAGTTTCTGGTAGAGATCTCGGGGAAGCATCTCGTAGGCGGCGATCGCCTTGGCGTGACGAGGGAGTTTGCAGGCAAGGCGGTGCCCGCTCAAGGAACTGAGCCGACTGAGGAAAAAAAGGGGAATCCGATAGGGATCCTGCCACTTGTACCGTCGAAGTGCCACCCGAATGCTCGTTCCACCCGTCTTCGGGATATGGACAAAGAGAAACTTGTACCGAAGGGAAAGAAGCATCTGCGAGGCTCCTCACGGCGCGGTTGGACAGGCACGGCCCAGTAACACCTCTGCATAACGCCTACTGCTCTCAGCTACTGTATAATCGACCACCGCCTTTTGTAAAGCAACGCCATCGGGCCGCCGGGCCAGTGTGTCCAGCATTGCCGCCGCCAGAGCATCGGGGTCACCCATAGGAACAACAGGCGCGATCTCACCGCCCCGGAGGATCTCCCGGGGCCCGCTCGGGCAATCCGTGGCGACCACCGGCACTCCCAGGGCCATGGCCTCCGTAAGAACCGTGGGAGAACCCTCCCAGACCGAGGAAAGCACGAACAGGGAAGCCCCGCGCAGAAAGGGATAGGGGTTCACCACGAAGCCCGGGAGGGCGATATCCGCCGCAACGCCGAGGCTGTGCGCCAACTCGCTCAGCATCGCCCGATCCCGCCCCTCGCCGAGGATCACCAGGCGACAGGGTACCTGAGAGCGTACCTGAGCAAAGGCCCTGATCAGGGTGGGGAAGTCCTTCTGGCGGGTGAGGCGGCCGATGCCGGTGATGATGGGTGTGGACCGATCCCGGTACCAGGGATGATCAACCGGCTCCTGGGCAAGACGAAACATCGCCCCGCTGACCGCAGGATTACGGATCACCTGGATCCGCTGGCGCGGAACGCCCGTGATCTCCACAAGGTCCCTCGCCACCCCCTCGGAGACGGCGATCACCACATCGGCCATGGGATAGAGGAGTCGCATGGGGAGATACCAAGCGGCTTTCCGCAGAGAACTCTTGCCGCGGAGGGCTGCGGAGATCGTGGTTTGTATTTCCACCGCAATCCGAGTGTATGTCCGGGCGAACCTACCGGCCAGAATAGCTACCTGATTCGCTCGATCCTTGACGGCGAGGAGCGCACGGGGACGCTCCGTTCTGAGATAGCGGACTACCTCGGGGAGGCTCGCGTAGGTATGGGTGGCCCGTAGGGGCACAATGTTCAGGCCTCTCGGTGAAGCCTTGAGATGAGCGCTCTTGCGCTTTATGGCGAGGAGGTCAACCGGAAGCCCCAAGTCAAGGAGCCCCTCGCAGAGGTTGAGCATCAACCGCTCGACGCCTCCCTCCCCAGAAAAAGAGACCAGGACGGCGATCTTTGGTTTCGCGGCAGCGTCCATAGAGTACCTGGAGATCATCACGAAGTGGGGCAGGGCAGCCGCCTACGCAGGGGCCCGAGCCCGGCGCAGTGTAGCAGAGTCGTCCCAGGTCGACAACGCATTCGCGCCTGATCCGGAGCGATTGCGGGATACTCATAGCCCGCTTGATGGACAAGACGCCGTAGCGAACTCGTGGAGATAGTCCTGTCCCCTAGCGACCACAGGGACCGGGACTAGCCTCGATCATCCATCGCCTGTCCAGCCTCCATGCCGAATGCCTTGAGGTATCTCCGGCAGCTCAGGTGGAGGCGGTAGGGCTCCGCCGCCGCCTTGAGCGTTTCAGCGGGTAGCGGCGCATCGAGAGTACGCACTATCGCCGCAGCCATGGCCTCCGCATCGCCAACCGGGACCAGTGGACCATAGCGCCCGTCCTGGAGGATTTCCCTGGGGCCGCTCCGACAATCGGTGGCAACCACCGGTGTCCCGACGGCAAGTGCCTCGACGAGGACGTTGGGCGACCCCTCCCAAGCCGAGGAGAGCACGAGAAGGCTGGCCTTCGCCATGTACGCGTAAGGATTCACGGCAAAGCCCGGCAACGATAGATCCCCACGCACGCCGAGCGCTTCCGCCAGGCTCTCCACCTTGGTTCTCTGGCGGCCCCTTCCGAGGATCAACAGACGACAAGGCAGCCGAGAGCGCACCCGGGCGAAGGCCCTGATGAGGGTGGGGAAGTCCTTCTGGCGGGTGAAGCGGCCAATGCCCATGATGATGGGTGTGCACGGATCCTGGTACCACGGATGATCAGCGCGAGATGCTGCCAGAATCGGGAGTTCTGGCGTCACCACGGGATTGAGGATCACATGGATCTGCTCCCCGTGGATGCCGGCGATCGTCGAGACATCCGCGGCTACACCTCTCGAGACGGCGATGAGTCCGTCCGCCTTTGGGTAGAGGGTGCGCATGGCATGGCGGCTTCGCCATCTCCTCAGAACATTTCGGTGATGGTCCCGTGCGGATGGGGTTGTGGCGACCCGAAAGAAAAGTCGCGTCGACACTCCAGCCAACCTGCGGCCACGAAGGGCGGCGCGGTTACAAGGGTCCTTTGAAGAAAGCATGATGGCCGGACGTTCTCGGCGGAGATAGCGGCTCAGGGGCGGGAGGATTTTCAAAGGATGGGAGGTTCCAAGGTCAACCATGCGACCCTGAGACGGCAACAGCGAAAGATATCGAGCGTCCGCCTTGCCCAGGACGAAATCCACCCGGTGGCCCAGATCGGCAAGCCCGCGCGAAAGATTGAGGAGCATCCGTTCCACCCCGCCGTCCACAAAGGAAGAGATGAAGACGGCGATGCAGGGATCTCTACTCATGGCGACCACGGCAATGCTCCGCCTTGGTTTGGGGAGGGGACGGACCCTCCGCATCCGAACACGCCGGTACCCTCTTCCAGAAATGAAAGGTAGCGCTGATCCCGCCAATGAGAATCCAGTACGACCGCCAGTCCGGATGGAGAAGGCGAAATTCGAAGAGGCACCAAGAAGCTGCGAGCACCATGGCTCCGATGAGAAACAGACCCAGGTCCTTGGGCAAGCGACCTTCGCCATAGGCTTCCCAGAGTCCCCTGGCGAGGAGCACTGGAACCGGGATCATCAGCAGCGCTCCCAGCAGACCGAGGCGGACAAGCACCTCAAGGTATGTGTTGAAAAGATGATCCAGCCAGAGATCCTGCTGTTGCCCGCCGTCGTTCGTACCCCTGGACGGTCCCACCTGGGCCAGGTCGCTTCGCGCAATCAGGTACTCCGTCGATCCCGGGCCCCAGCCGATGACAGGGCGCTCTAGCAACTTCGTCCATCCGAACTTGAAGGCGTGGATCCGCGCGCCAACTCCGTAGGTCGGAACATTCTGGAGATCACCGCTGCGAATAGCAGCGATAGTCTCCTTCTCCTGGGAGAACCTCCCAATAACGGTCTGGAAGTTCAGGAGAAACAGTGTCGCAAAGCCAAGGACCGCCATACCGACCAAGGCGGCGCCCAGGCGTCGGGAATGTGCCCCCCTTCGCCTCCTCAGTCCCTGGCCGAGTATGGCGGCCACCGGTATTACCACCGCGGCAGTGAGCCACATCCCGCGAGACTGAGTCACAATGAGCCCCTGCAGCGTGAGGCTCAAGCCGATAACCCAAGATCCCATCCGCAGCGCACCTCGCATCGAATTGTCTTTCGTCCCCCAGACCCGGCGGGCGAAAACAAGCAAACCGAGAGCACCGGTGCTGGTATAGAGCGCAAAAGGCATGATCTTCAGATGAAATCCGGTTCTTTCATTGCTCCAAAGGGCGTGGGGATGAGCCGATAGGAAAAAGACCATCCCCAGGAGAAGGCCCAGGAGAGAAAGGAGGAGAACCCACCAGACCCGCTTCACATCCCCCCTGAGCCACCATGCCACCACCACGAACAGCCAGAGTCGGAACCAGCCCCATGCTTGACTCACCTGGAGGTGAGCGGTTTCGGGGAGTTCCCAAATCGCCCAAAGGGTACGGAGGACCAGGTAGATGGTCGAGACGGCTCCGAGGAGGATCAAAGGATCCCGCCGTAATTCCCGCACGAGCGACGGCTGTAGCACCATGGCCCCCACGAGGAGCCCGAGGCCAATACTTACCCCCGAGGTACTGAGAAAGCAGGAGGAGGCAAAGATGACAAGCCCAACAGCACCAAGAAGCTCAGCCGTCTTTTCCACCCTGATTCTCTCCGACCACGCCCCTGTCAGCATACCCGTTCTACCTTACCCGTAACCAACCTCGGAGTCTGGCGGCCGGCCGGATTCCCGCTTCCGTCTCGTGCCGAAAACCTGATCGCTCAATCACCATCGTCTCCCCGATTTTCCCCCCGATGCCAGCCAAGAGCCCTGGCGATCCCGAGGGCGCGTTCGCGCCAGCTGAACCGGGATGCCAGCGCTTTGGCTCCAGACGCGAGTCGGGCAGCGAGAGCCCGATCGTGCCGGAGGGTCTGGATGGCCGTTACCCATGCCTCAACACGATCGGGCCGCACCATGAGCGCCGTCTTCTCGTGCTCCAGGATTTCCCGGAGCGGCCGCAGGTCGCTCGCGATGATGGGCCGGCCCGCAGCCATGGCCTCGAAAAGCTTCATGGGACTGAGAGAGGCCGCGTGTCTGAGCTCGGGCTGATAGGGAAGGAGAACCATATCCGCCCGCCCGTACCATCCAGGAACGTCGCGGTGGGGCACAAAAGGCTCCACATGGAGATATGGAGAGGGTTTCACTACATCCTCCTGCTCCCCCATCAAGGTGATGGCCCCAACGCCGCGCTCCGCCAGGGCCTCGAAGATCGCGAGACCACGATCCCGGCTGATGCGGCCCACATACAAGATGCGTGGATGGTCGAGCCGGTTCACGTCAAAGGGCTCCACGTCCCGATATCCGTCGAGATCGGCGCCGCTGGGGCTCACGTGGATTCGCTCGGCCGCGGCGCCCGCCTCCCGGAGATCGGCGGCGGCCGCGTGGCTGATGGGAACGAGCCAGTTGATGAGGCCGGAGCGATGCCAGCGGACCACATGTCCTAGGAGGCCCATTGTCCGCAGGTGGCCGATCTCGTGCACCTCGAGGTGGTGGACTAGGCCGGCCGAGGCAAAGGCGGCACTCACCTCCGGGGCTCGGGTGTAGAGTGCACCGGCACCCCTGAGCTCCGCCCGGTGGGCAACGATAAAGGGGCGAAACCCGAACAACCGCCAGCGCGAGTGGAGAAACCGGCTCCAACGCAGGTCGAGGGCGGCGCGAATCCCAAGCTCATCGAGCCTCGCCGGCACTACGATGCGCCGCGACCAGGGCGGGAGATAGAGGCGCACCTGGACGCCGACAGCGCCAAAGGCGGCCGCAGTGTGGAGTGTCTGGATCAGGTTCGCCCGATTGCGGTGGAGACGGCTCCGGGCGATGTAGATCACGTCCTGGGGCACGCTAACCTCGAGCCTTCCGCTTAGCCCGCATTATGCACGAGACGCCGTAGCGAGATCGTGGAGATGGTCGTGCTACCGGGCAGCCACAGGGGCTCGGACCCGAGGCGTACTTGTTCAGTACGTCGCAGGGCTCGAGACCCGAGGACGCCCGGAAGGACGGCCATATCCGAGGTCGCACCAGACGGCTCGTGCGTAATGCGGGCTAAGGGTGAACCCAGCGGCACGACTGATCTCGGGCCCGCTTCGGTCCCCCTGCCAGGACCTCCCGGTACACACTGAGGTTCCCGTCGACCATCCTCGCCGCCGAAAAGTTCTGGCGAACCAACTCGGGTCCGGCCGTTCCTAGAGCCCGAGCCAACACCGGCTCACGGAGCACCCGGATGATCGCGGCGGCAAGTGCCTGCGCGTCCGCCGGCGGCACCAGCAGACCGTTCACGCCGTCGCGGACCACCTCCGGGATACCGCCCACCCGGCTCGCCACGACCGGCACACCCGCCGCGGCCGCCTCGAGAAGCGAGAGCCCTAGTCCCTCCATGAGGGCCGGATGGACCACGAGATCCAGGCAGGGGAGAATTCGGTGCAAATCGGTTCGAAACCCCGCGAATCGCACATGGGACAAGAGGCCATATCGCCGACAGATCTGCTCCAGCTCCCCCCGCAAGGCGCCCTGCCCGAAGAGAAGAACCCTGAGGTCCGGAAATTCCCTAATGACCTCGGGCAATGCCTCTAGGATCACGCGGTGGCCCTTGCGGGGAATGAGTTGGGCGATCGTGGCGATCACCCGGTGCGACGCGTCAAGGTCAAACTCGCACAGAAACCAGGGCCGCTCGCAGGACCGTCCAGCAGGCGAAGGGTCAACGCCGTCTGGGACACAAACCACATTGTGAGCGGATAGGCCCTGTGCAGCGAGCACTTCTCGGACCCCTTGAGAAACGGCGATCACGCGATCGTAACATCGATACTTGGCCCGGGCGAGCCGGGCAGTCTCGGGATTGTCCACCCGCCGGGTGATCACCGCTGGCGTCCCACTGAGCGCGGCAACCAGCCCAGCCCAGTAATCCACCCCCCGGCGACTGTGAACGTGGATGAGATCCGGCCGAAACCGCCGTAGCGCCAGGGCGAGATGCAGCGGGAGACGAGGGTCCAAAGCTCCGGCGAGAGGGGGCGCCAGGATCCGGGCCCGCGTTCGGACGGCCCGGGCCAGTG
>Ga0335070_10000136_pt1 | contig 82432 bp, 72 predicted proteins | sample Lox_Sample_13_FD_206722 | JGI IMG/M metagenome (GOLD analysis project Ga0335070, IMG submission 206722) | Soil microbial communities from Loxahatchee National Wildlife Refuge, Florida, United States - Lox_Sample_1.3 | ecosystem: Environmental > Terrestrial > Soil > Wetlands | place: USA... | reverse complement strand
CGTCGCTGGAACCGTTAGCGTGGACGTTGCGGACGGTGGTGAAGCCCGCTTCCAGGGTCAGACGGGCGTTGTGTGCGCCGATCAACGCCTCACGGGGGATTGAGATTCCCAGGGTCTGATAGCCAACGCTGGGATTGAAGGGGAGGGGGGTGTGGGCATCAATCAACCCGGGCAGCACAGTGGCGTTGGCAAGGTTGATGACGGTGGCACCGGCGGCCACAGCGGCCGCCGGCCCCACGCTCACGATTCTGTCGCCTTCGATGACGATGGCCTGGTCGGCGAGAACCTTGCCGCTCTTCACATCCAGCAATCTGCCGGCGCGAACCACCACTCGACGAGCAGCTGTTTGGCCCCAAAGGGAACATGTTACGAAAACTGCGAGCAGAGTTGAGACGAGCAGATACCGTGCGACTCGATTCATTCGAGCTCCTTGGGATTGGGTTTTTCTCGGTACTCGCAACTCAGTACTGATTAGCCGCCGGGCCCGTCGTTGGCCACGTATTGCTCCAGCGAATCCAGTTCCTGAGTGAGATTGTCGATGCGCCATTGCAGGACGTTGCGGATGGAGAGCATCCCCAGCAACTTGCCGCTGTCGTCTACCACCGGCAGGTGGCGGAAGTGCCGCTCCACCATGGTGGCCAGGGCCTCCCCGGGTCCGGTGGCCACGGTGGCCAGCTCCACGGGCGTAGTCATGAGCTCACGGACTGGCGTTTGTTCGGGATCACGCCCACTGAGGGCGAGCTTGCGCAGCACATCGCGTTCGGTGAATATGCCGGCCACCCGCCCTTCGCGGTCCACAACGCCGACCGCACCCACATGCCGTTCCAGCATCATGCGGATGGCGTCCGCCACGCTGGCATCCGCTCGCACCGCCGCGACTTCGGCATCACACAATTCCAGGACACCCATAGCGACCTCCCCAGCGTCCCAACCGGGAGCCTCCGCCCCCGGTTTCCCGCAGGCAGCGGAGAGGGGCATTATGACCTGCGCAGAGCGGGTGTCAAGGGGGCCGGATCACTTCCCTTATTGCTTGAACACCTTGCCATCCTTCATGACGAACTGCACCTTACCCAGTTGCGTAATGTCGCGCAGGGGATCGCCGGGAACGGCCACGATGTCGGCGTAGGCTCCCGGCGCGATCACGCCGATCTGCCCGCTCATGTCCAACATCTCAGCCGCGCGTGAGGTAGCGCTCTTGATCGCATCCATGGGCGTCATACCCAGAGAAACCATGCGAGGGAATTCCTGCGCCATTGGTTCTGTCCACGGGATCCCTCCCATGTCAGTGCCAAAAACAATCTTGACACCCGCCTGTAGTGCCTTGCGGAAGGTAGGCTCGTGCACCGAGGCGCGAAGGCGATCCCGTTGGCCCTCGGGCGTATCGGGCGGGGCCCAATTCGCGTAGTACGCGCTGAGCGTAGCGCAGTACCAGGTGCCTTGCTTGACCATCTGGGCGATCTGCGCATCGGTCATTTCCAGGCCATGCTCGATGGAATCACAGCCGCCGTCCAGCGCCCGCTGCAGTCCAATGCCGTTATAGGCGTGGCAGGCGACTTTCCTGCCCCAGCCGTGGGTTTCGTCCACGATGGCCTTGAGTTCTTCCAGGGTGAGCGTGGGTTGCGACACCAGTTCGCCGTGTTTGCCCACCCAGGAGCGATGGGTCATGTAAACCTTGATCCAGTCGGCGCCCTTGTCGAGCTGCTCGCGGGCTGCTTTGCGGGCCTCAACCGGACCGTCAACGATCTGCACGCCCTTGGGCATGTCCAGCTCTGGCGCGTAGCCTTCGAGCGGGTATCCGCCCGTCGTGGAAATCGCGCGCGTGACCACGAAAAGCCGCGGCCCTGGGATGTAGCCGTCTTCGATCGCCTCCTTGATTCCAACGTCGCCGTAGCCGGCGCCTTCGGTCTCTAGGTCGCGCAGCGTGGTAAATCCCTGCTCCAGCGCCCGCCGAGCGGAGACGGTTGCGCGCGCAGCACGCATTGCGAGAGGCTGCTTGAGGATGTTGGCGTCGTAGCCGCCCTGGGCGGGATCTTCCCCTTGCAGAAAGATATGGGTGTGGGAATCGATCAGCCCGGGCAACACGGTGGCATGCGAGAGATCGATTACGGTCGCACCGGCTGGAATCTTCGTGGTGGCTGCGTCGGCAATGCTGTCAATGCGATTGCCACGAATGAGGATGATCTGGTCATGCCGGAGTGCGTCGGACTTGCCATCAATCAGCGTGCCGGCACGGATCGCGGTGAAACGATGCAGGGCGGGCTGGGGCGCATTCTCGTCCTCCTGCTCCTGTGCGGCAGTGGTCAGAGTTAAGGTCAGGAACAGCGCGCACAGCCACCAAATACTTTTCATGAGGTCCCCCTGGGAACGGAGGATTGTACTCCGGATCAGCCGGTAATCACCGCATCGGCTTCGATTTCGAGCAGCATCTCCGGGGAGACCAGGGCCGTCACCGCGACCATGGTGCATGCCGGACGGATGTCGCGGAACACCTCCCCGTGGGCCTTACCGACCTTCTCCCAGTCGGAGATGTTGGTGAGAAAGATGCGAGTGCGGACGATATCTTTCAGACTGGCACCGGCCTTTTGCAGGGCCAGTTCGATGTTCTTGAGCGCCCGCACTGCCTGGGCGTAGGCGTCCCCCACTCCGACGATTTTGCCGTCCGCGCCTGTCGCGGTGGTTCCGGCGACGTGGACGTAGGCTCCGACACGCACCGCGCGCGAGTAGCCGACAATAGGTTCCCAAGGTGCACCACTCGAGATGTTCTTTCGTTCCATGCTCTGGATTTCTCCCTAGGCCGATCATTGTATAGGTACGCAGAGAAAGTGGTACTAGCACTCGAGGGAGGCGGCTGCCAGGGAGCCAGCGTGAAACCCTGCGCCCGCCGCTGCTCTCTAATGGAGTAGAAAGACCGCAAGCATTGACTAACCAAAGTCACTTGCGCTGGCAAGCAAGCTGCGATATGAAGTCGCGCAGAGCAGCTTGGAATCCGCGCAGTGCGCGGATTCCGTGAGAGGGGCCCAGAATGATCCCGGAGGCGCATCCGCTGCAGCAGTTGTTTCTTGAACTGGTGGGGCGGCACTACGCGGAGGAAATTGGCATTCGCGATTCGCAGATCGTGAACTACGTCGCTCAACTGCTGGCAGAATTCTGCGATGTCGAACAATTGTTCAAGATCCGCGACGTCGCCGGGAAGCGGCTCCCCGATGTCGGTGAAATGCTGATGGAATCGAATCCGGTCTTCGGCCCCGCACCTTCGTTCGACCGCGAGCGCCAGGTGCGCAAGCACATCGGGGACTACACCTTGTTCTTCACTGGGATGTTCCCGGAAAGCATCAATCATTTTCGCCTACGCCGCCACCGGCTGGAGAATTTCCTGGACTGGATGAAGGCCGGCAAAGAGAGCTACTACATCGTCTCCAAGTTTGAGTACTTCGAGTATGCCAAGGTTGCGCCCCTGTTTGCCAACCTCTCCGCCCACTTTGAACAATGCGTCTTCGGGCTGAACCGGGTGAAGAATGAGCTGGCGGAGATGCAACATCCCATCGTGCGGCGGGCCGGCGAGATGCTGATGTAGTTGTTTCGGAGCGCTGGCGCCCGCCGGCCAAGCTCGCCCTCACGTCCTCGCTAATCGAGCCGGTAGAAGCTCAGCACCGCGTCCCCCTGCTGCAGCTGGCGATAGCGATGCAGCCTTGCGAAGACCTGGCCGGGATCGAATTTCTTACTGTGCTCGGCGATGACGGTCGTCTGCGGCTTGAGCAGCTTCGAGTGTGCAAGGGACGCCAACGTCTTCCCGTAGGCGGCTTCCATCCGGTAAGGGGGATCGAGAAACACGAAATCTGCTGCAATCTCGCGGGTTTCCAGCCGACCCAGGGCTCGGCCTACGTCTTGCTGCAACACGTCAAAGCCCGCCTCTACTCCCAGGGACTGCAGGTTCTTGCGCACCAGACCCGCCGCGTCGGCGGAGCTCTCGATGAAATACACCATAGCGGCTCCCCGGCTGATCGCCTCAATTCCCACCGCGCCGGTCCCGGCGTAGAGATCGAGCCAGACTGATCCGGCGAGCGCATCGGGATTCCCCGCCGTGAGCACGTTGAACAAAGTCTCGCGCAGCCGATCGGCGGTGGGGCGAAGGTCCAAGCCGCGCAGCGAGCACAGCGGACGGCTGCGATATTTTCCGGCGATTACGCGCATCCATTCCGCCTGACTGATGTGAAATCCCAGTCTCGACCTGCTCCTAGTACTTTCGACTAAGCCGGCGAGAACCGGGTTCCCCGAGCGGCCATCTAAATATATAGAATGGCATTGACGGAAAGATCCTGATGAGAAACTGGTCCATTCCGGCAGGGCGGATTTTCGGGGTTGAACTCCGCATCCACCTGACCTTTCTGGTCCTGCTGCTGTTCGTCTGGTTCACTGATGCGACCACTCACGGCAAGGTCAACACGGCGCGCGGTCTCGCGCTGGTGGCGATCATCTTTGGAGGCGTGGTCCTGCACGAACTGGGGCACGCGCTCGTCGGCATGCATGCCGGAGTCCCGGCCAAAGCGACCATACTGTTGCCCATTGGCGGGATCACTCTGCTGGACGAGACTCGCCAGCCCACCGCGCCCGGCGCGCAAACCTGGAAGCGCGACATCCGCATCGCCCTGGCTGGACCACTGACCAACCTGTTGTTTGCCTTTGTGGCCGGCAGCATCCTGCTCACGGTAGCCCCAGAAATTCAGCTCTGGGGCAAGCCCTATGTAAGCTCGGCCAACCTGCCCCGCAGCCTGGTGTGGGCGAACCTGTGGCTGGCGGCCTTTAATCTGCTCCCTGCCTATCCCATGGATGGCGGACGCGTGCTGCGGGCCCTGCTGAGCCGGCAAATGGATCCAATGGTGGCCACGCGCCGCGCGGTCTCGATCGGCCAGACCATCGCCACCCTGCTGATGCTGTTGGGCATCTGGAATTTGTGGCTGACCTTGATCGGCATCTTCCTGTTCATCGCCGGGCAACTGGAAGAGCGGTCGGTGGTGTTCCAGTCGGTGTTGGAGACCGTGCATCTGGAAGACATCATGCTCACCGACTTCGCCACCCTTTCGCCGGCCGACACTCTGGAAGACGCTCTGGACAAGGCCGTGCACACGCTGCAGGATGACTTCCCCGTCATTCGCGGCAGCGACATGGTGGGTGTCATTTCCAAGCAGAAGATTCTGGAAGCACTGCGCGCGGAGGGCAACGGCTACGTGCAGTCGGTGATGAACCGCCTCTTCGAAGTCGCCCAGAAGAAAGAATCCCTCGCCTCGGCGTTCCGCAAGCTCACCGCCCGCAACCTGAGCATTATCCCCGTGGTCGAAGATCAGCGCCTGGTGGGCATCGTCACCCTGCAGAACCTGATGCACTCCATGGCCCTGCTGGCGGAGAGCCGCAAACTGCGCAAGGAAGGGTTGAACGTCTGAAAGATTTCACCGCGCCTAGAACAACCGGATAGCCTTGGCTTGCTGGACTGCGGGCACTTTCCTCAGTTCGGCCAATACCGGTTCAGGCACGCGTCCGTCTACGTGCACCACAGCGATGGCCTCCCGAGCCGCGCCGGGTTTGCCGTTGCCCACGCGGCGTCCCAGCGAGAAGTCGGCGATGTTGATCTTGTGTTTGCCCAGGATGGTGCCGACCTTGCCGATGACACCAGGCACGTCCCGGTTCCGCATGTAAATCAGGTTGCGCTCCAGCGGGGCTTCCACGTCGATCCCGTCCACGTTCAGCAGACGAGGCGCATGCCGGTGCAATACCGCGCCTTTGACCAGGTGCTCTTCGGCGCCGGTCTTCAGCAGGATGGAAAGCACACTGCCGGCGCCACCGCTGCTCCTGGACTTGCGGGCCTCGTGGATGCGCAAGCCGCGCGTGGAAGCGATGGCCGCCGCGTTTACCAGGTTGGCCTTTTCCTCCAAAGCCTGGTTGAGAACTCCCTTAATGGCCGCGTTGCGAATCAGTTCCGTCTTCCATTCTCCGATGTGGCCGCTGTAGCGCAGTGAAATTTCCTCTACCGGAGCCTCGCTGGCCTGCGCCAGGAATGCTCCCAGCCTCTCCGCCAACACGATGTAGGGCTGCAGTTCGACATACTCATCGTGCGATACCGACGGGACATTCACCGCGTTCTGGATGACGCCGCGCTTGAGGTATTCCTTCACCTGCAGCGCAATCTGGTAGCCCACGGCCTCCTGCGCCTCGTAGGTGGAACCGCCGATGTGCGGGGTAAGGATGACGTTGTCCATTGCGGTGAGCGGCGAGTCTTTCAGCGGCTCGTCGAGAAACACATCCAGCGCGGCCGCCGCCGCGTGACCGTGCTTCAACGCATGAGCCAGCGCCGCTTCGTCCACCAGTTCCCCGCGGGCGCAGTTCACCAGGCGGACGCCGCGTTTCATCTGCTTCAGAGACTCGGGATTGATCATGCCCGCGGTCTGCGGTGTGAGACCGACGTGCAAGGTCAGATAGTCGGCCGCAGCGTAGACTTCCTCCAGTCGGGCCATGCGGATGCCCTGCTCCTTGGCCACGACCGTGGAGACAAAGGGATCATGCGCGACAATCTCCATGCCGAAGGCTTTGGCCCGCCGCGCCACTTCCATCCCGATCCGTCCCAGCCCCACGATCCCCAAGGTTTTGCCCCGGAGTTCCGTGCCCTGCAGGGATTTCTTCTCCCACTTTCCGGCATGCATGAGCTCGTTGGCCCGGCAGAGGTGGCGCGCCATCGCCAACATCATGGCCAGTGTGTGCTCGGCCACGGCCACGGCGTTGGCTCCGGGGGTGTTCATCACCGCGATGCCCTTGCGGGTGGCGGCATCGAGGTCAATGTTGTCCACGCCGACGCCGGCGCGGCCGATGACCTGCAGCTTGCGCGCGTTTTCCAGCAAGGTGCTGTTGACGTGCACCGCCGAGCGCACAATCAGCGCATCCGCCGACTCCAGTTGCGACGCCAGTTTGCCGTCCAGCTGCTCCGGGGTAACCACCGTCCAGCGCGGCTCGCGCAGCAGGTCCACGGCGGAAGGCGAAATTTTCTCAGCTACTACGATCTTCATTTGTACTTCCCCGCAAGGCTTCTAGTGCGGCCGGTCAAGCATGCGCAATTGTTGACAGGAAAATGACGTTCCTCTGACATCCCGTGTCGCCCTGTTACCTTACCCTGTCTCCAATCGGGCATGTTCCCGAATGGAGAGAGTTATGAAGCTTGCTTTCGTTCTTCTGCTGGCGGCCCTGACCCTCAGCTGCGGCTACGGGTCCAACTACAACGCCGGAATGATGGGGGGATCCGCCCCGTCTATCCAGATGCTCATACCCGGTAACACCGCTGCGGGTGGCCCGGCATTCATCCTGACTGTCAACGGCTCTCGGTTTGCGACCAACGCGATCGTCTACTGGAACGGTATGCCGCAAAACACCACTTTTGCCACTTCCGGCCAGGTTACGGCGATGATTCCCGCGGCCCTGATCGCCACCGCAGGCAACGCGTCGGTCTTTGTGCGTTCTGGTGGCATGGACTCGAATCGGGTCACTTTCAACGTGCAATGAACGCCTGGCCGGATTACACGCTCACGGACGGGCCGCTCATCTGACGGGCATAGACCTCCTGGGCGGCGCGTACCGCTGCGCCGTATTCCACCTGCCGGCCGGTCACAGCGCTCAGCACATGCTCCAGGGCGGCCAGGATTCCGATGGTGTCGAGATAGTCGTAATAGCCCAGATGCGCGATGCGGAACAGCTTGCCGCGCATCTCGCCCTGCCCGTTGGCTACCACGGCGGCGAAGGATTCGCGGAATTCCTTCACCATCACGCCGGAGTCGATACCGGGCGGCGCCTGGATCGCGGTCAGGGCCGCTGCTGGCGCGGACGAGGCGAACAGCTTCATCCCTAGCGCCTGCGCACCAGCGCGGGTCATTTCGGCGGCAAGCTCGGCATTGCTAACTAGAGCCTCACGCCCGGCGGCGACGTCGTCGTTTCCCATATCGCGGACAAAATCCAGGGCGGCGGCGAGGGCCGCGAAGAGCGAAGTTGCAGGGGTGAATGCAGCCTCACCCTTGGCTGCGGCTTTGCGTTCTTTGCGAAAATCGAAGTAGTAGCGCGGGGAAGCGGTGGTTTCCATGCGCCGCCAGGCGCGCTCGCTGATGGCACAATAGGCCAGCCCGGGCGGAATCATCAGCGCCTTCTGCGAGCCGCCGATGATCACGTCGATGCCCCAGCCGTCCACGTCGAAGTGGGTGGTACCCAGTCCGGTGATGGCGTCCACCACCAGCAGAGTTTCATCGCCCAGCGCGCGCACCATACGCGCGATGCCTTCGACGTCGTGGCGCGCGCCAGTGGAACTTTCGGTTGCCTGCACGTACACCGCGCGCACGTCGGGAGTCAGCTTGCGGCGGATGTCATCGAGCGAGAAGCTCTCACCGTAGGGCGCGGTCACCAGTTCGACGACGCATCCAAAGGCTTTGGCGAGATCGCGCCAGCGCTCGCCGAACTTGCCGGCGGTAAGCACCAGCACCTTGTCGCCCGGAGAGGTCAGGTTCGAGACCGAGCCTTCCATCGCCCCGGTGCCGGAGGAGGACAGCACCAGCACATCGTTTTTCGTGCCGATGAATTCCCGGAGGTCGGCCAGCACGCGCGTAAACAGATCACGAAACTCAGCGGTGCGATGATGCATGGCAAACGATGCCATGGCCGTCTGCGCCGCCGGCAGGATGGGCGTCGGCCCGGGAGTGAACAGGCGATTCTTGCGCAGCATAGGGGAGCCTCTGTTGGGTGCATTAGTAGTTTACTCGCAAGCAGAGTGTGGCGCAGGGCGGGGGCGTGGTTTCCCGAAATGAAATTCAATATTCATGTTTACCACGGAGACAAGGAGGCACGGAGAAAACGCAAGAAACAATTCATCCTCGGACACTATCCTCAGGAACCTGCTGCACCGCGTTTCACAACAGGTTTTTCCCCGGTTCTTCTCCGTGCCTCCGTGTCTCCGTGGTGATCAAATCAGTGCGAGCCCGGGCATGGAGGCGCGGCTATAATGACGGCACAATGAGCCTCATTGAACAAATTCAGAAAGACATCACCACCGCCATGAAGGCGCGCGAGGAGCAGCGGCTGTCCTGCCTGCGCATGGTGAAGACCGCGCTCAAGAACCGCGAGATCGAGAAGATGGCCCCGCTCGACGACAAGGAAGCTCAGCAGGTGCTCAGCACCCTGATCAAGCAGCGCAAGGACTCCATCGAGCAATTCACCAAGGGCGGCCGCCAGGAGATGGCCGACAAAGAAGCGGCCGAGATCAAGATCATCGAAGCCTACCTGCCCAAAGCTGCTGGGGAAGAGGAGATCGTTGCGGGAGTGAAGACGGTGATCGCCGAGATGGGCTCGCCGACGATGAAAGACATGGGCACGGTTATGAAGAACGCCATGGCACGCTTCGCGGCTGCGGGCATGCGGGTGGAGGGGAAGGTGGTGAGCGAGGTGGTGAAGAAGGAGTTGGGAGGGAAGTAGTACCACGATGAGGCACCTTTTCGACCAATACAACCAACCAGAAAACCGGCTGACGCATGCGCTTGTGTCATCGCTTGCTAACGATCCAGCACTCCTCAAGAAATTCATTCAGTGGGTGACAGGACAGGAGCCACCTCTTTCACAGTTGTTCGTCGTTGAGCAGACCTTGCCGGGGCAAGAAGAGCCTGTACAAGAGGATGAGACAAGGCGTAGGGGGCTTCCTGACGGGTGGATTTACGGCGAGGAGAACTGGTGTCTTCTCATCGAGAGCAAAATTCAGTCTCCGCTGCGCCGGGATCAACTCGATAGGCATCGTGTCACGGCTCTGAAGCGTGGCTTCGAACAGATTCTCCTCTTGGCTCTCGTCCCTAATCCTTCCGAAGAGGTTGACTTGGGCAATTCCGTAATACTTCGGAAGTGGACAGATTTGTACTTGTGGATGTCGCAGCAAACCGAATCCGAATGGGCTGGTCGCTTGACATCGTACATGCAAGTGCTGGAGCAGAAGTTGGTTCTGCAGAACTACTTGCGGGAGGGGACGCTCACCGTGTTTGACGGTATAAGGTTCGGCAAGGACAATCCGTACAGCTACATTGAAGCGAAGCGTCTGCTGCGCCTCGCACTAGACGAACTGCGGAAGCGCGGCGATTTGCAAGAGCAGTTAAGGATGGATTCTGTGGGAGAAGGGCGTCCTGCCATTACTGGGCGAGAGAGCACTCGAATCTGGGACTTTCTTCGGCTGGAGCAGGCCAGAGGCATAAAGAATTTCACGGAGTTTCCTCATCTAACACTGAGCATCCACGACGATCAGCTAATCGCGGCCGTCACAGTTCCCAATGGGATTAGGCGAGAATTCCGAAGGAATCTACTCGCTGGAGGACATGACCAGTTCTATCCCCTCTTCGAGGCGCTGCTCGGTAACCTCACCAAGGCTCTTAAAGGGATCGCTGGCGCTGTGCCGTGGGTGGAGGTTCTGCAACGTAGATACCCGAGCCAGAGATCGGAGCCGATTATCGACGCCAAATTGCAGTTCGATTTGCGCACAGCCTTCCATGGCGATCAATCCGCGAGCGAAAACCTCGTCAAGCATCAAGAGCAGTGGCTGGGCGCGACCTACGAAGCGTTAAGCAAACGGAACTCTAATCTCCAGGTTGCCGTGGGAGCCGTTTTCCCATTTGATCGCTGCCCTGACGTTCGGAAGCCTGAGATTCTGAACCATGTGGCGAACGTCTGGCTGGCCTGCAAGCCACTGATCGACCTTGTCGTCGAGCATGGGAAAGCCTCTGCCTGACGAACACGAGGACTCAGAAGTTCACTCTGCCAGCTTAGCAACTGCAGGTGCTCGTAACTTCGGCTCGGACGGGGGAGGCCACGGACATTCACGACGGTACCCTTTACCTACTCCTCTGCATTTCCCGGTACGCCTCGCTCTTCGAGATCCCCATCTCTTTCGCCACCTTCTTCAAGGCCGCCTTCTCGTCCAGCTTCTCCTCCGCCATGAGCTGCTTCACACGCTGGGCCACAGTGAGCGCGGAGGTCTCAGGTCTCAACTCTCCGGGCTCCGCCTTCCCGATCAGCAGGGTGATCTCGCCCTTGATCTCCTTTTGGGCCTTCAAGTGGTCCAGCATCTCGCTCGCTCTTCCGCGCAAAAACTCCTCGTGGAGTTTCGTGACTTCGCGGGCGACGACCACGGGGCGGTCGGCGCCCAGAACCTTCACCACATCTTCAAGGGTTTCTTTTATTCGGTGCGGGGCCTCGTAGAAGACCTCGGTGCGCTTCGAGTCTTTGATGCTCTCCAGCATCTCCCTTCGCTGGCCGCGCTTGGCGGGGAGGAATCCGCTGAAGTGGAAGGAGTCCGTCGGCAGGCCGCTGGCGGCGAGCGCACACAGAAACGCCGACGCCCCCGGGATCGGCACCACCGGCACGTGATGGCGGATGGCGAGCGAGATCAGGCGGAATCCTGGGTCGGAGATGCCCGGCATGCCGGCGTCGGTGACCAGGGCGATGCGCGCGCCCTGCTCCAGTTCAAGCACCAGCTCGGGGGCGCGGGTCATCTCGTTGTGCTCGTGATAGCTGGTGGTGCGGGTGGTGATGCCGTAGTGGTTGAGCAGCTTCTGGGTTTGGCGGGTGTCCTCGCAGGCGATCAGGTCGGCTTCTCTCAGGATGCGCAGGGCGCGCAGGGTGATGTCTTCCAGGTTGCCGATGGGGGTGGCGACCAGGTAGAGGGCGGGGCCGGAGGCGAGCGAGGGAGCGGAGTTGGTGGCGGTTCCGCCATGCTTTGCGGCTGCCTGCTTCATGGCGCGAGTCTACCACCGCAGCTTACCACCGTACCCGGCTGGCAAATTGACGCGGTCCGGCGCTCACCCTAGAATCAAAACCAGCCTATCTAGCTTGTTTGTGGAGAGTTTTCAGGTCATCCATGCCACTGTACGAATATCAGTGCAAGAAGTGCCATCACCGTTTCGAGCGCATCCAGAAGTTTTCCGATCCCCACATCAAGAAGTGTCCCGACTGCGGCGGGCCAGTGGAGCAGGTGATCTCGGCGCCGGCGGTGCAGTTCAAGGGCTCGGGATGGTACGTCACCGACTACGCCCGGGGCAGCTCGCACGCCGCCAGCGCAAAAAACGGCGAATCGAAGAAAGAGGAGAAGCCAAAGGCCGAGACCAAGTCCGAAAGCAAAGAGAAGTCCAAGAAACATAAGGACTAAGTCTGAATCGCACTCCTGCACTCGCAAGCTGCCAGCCACCAGCCACTACCCTGAATCGTTTGCCCTCACCCGGCATCTAAATCAGTCAAAATGGTCGTTATAACGAGGATTTTATGATAACCATTCGGCCCAGCAACCAACGCGGCGGCGGCGACTACGGGTGGCTCAACACCCGCCACAGCTTTTCTTTCGATCAGTACTACGATCCCAAGTTCATGGGCTTTCGCTCGCTGCGCGTGATCAACGAAGACTTCGTGCAGCCTGGGCACGGCTTTCCCATGCATCCCCATCGCGACATGGAGATCATCACCTGCCTGCTCGAAGGCGCGCTCGAGCACAACGACAGCATGGGCAACGGCTCTATCATCCGCCCCGGCGACGGGCAGCGCATGAGCGCCGGCCGGGGAGTGCGGCACAGTGAAGCCAACCCGTCAAAGACGGAGGCAGCGCATCTGCTGCAGATCTGGATCCAGCCCAACCAGCGCAGCCTTGAGCCCAGCTACGAGCAGAAGGAGTTTCCGTCCGAAGAGAAGCGCGGCAAGCTGCGCCTGATTGCCGGCCCCGACGGCGAAGACGGCTCGGTGACCATTCATCAGGATGCGCGGCTGTATGTCTCGCTCCTTTCTCCAGGGCAGCAGGTCCAGCACGATCTGGCGCCGGGCCGCTATGCCTGGCTGCAGGTGGCCAAGGGCGCGGTGGAGTTGAATGGGAAGCCGCTCAGCCAGGGCGATGGTGCCGCGGTCAGCGAAGAGTCGAGGCTGACGATCAAGGGGACCAAAGACGCGGAGATTCTGCTGTTCGATCTGGCGTGAGCATTTTAACCTGTCATCTGAGCGGAGCGGGGCGAAGGCCACGCGGAGTCGAAGCATCCCTACTCTGACCATACTGCCGAGGGTAGGGATTCCTCCTCCTTCGCTGCGCTCAGGGTCGGAATGACAACCTGCTTGGGGCCGGATAGCCGAGGCGGCTGTCCCTGCGCGAATGTTTTCCGGGAGGTGAACTATGGCAAGCGAAGGAAAGGGAATCCGCATTGTTGTCATCAATGGCAGCGTGCGTCCCAATAACTACACCAGCATGGCGTCAGCGCTGGTGGTGGACGAGTTGAAGAAAGATCCTAACGTTACGGTCCACGTCATCAACCCCTTGGAGTATCACCTGCCTTTTCCTGGGATCGACCCGAATGCGCCAGGGACGAAGAGGCTGCAAGAGGAAGTGAGGGACGCGACGGCGGTGATCCTTGCCACCCCTGAGTATCACGGCAGCTTCAGCAGCGTGACCAAGCTGGTGATCGAGAACCTGGGATTCCCGTCTGTGCTGGCCGGGAAGCCGGTTGCCCTGCTGGGCGTGGCGGCGGGGAGCATCGGCGCCATCAAGTCCCTGGAGCATCTGCGGGGCGTGTGCTCGCATATCGGCGCCGTCGTGCTGCCATTGCCGATCTCGGTGGCAAATGTTCAGCGCGTATTCGACACCTCCGGCCAGGTTCTCGACCCGGCGGTGGAGAAGTTGATCCGCAGCCTCGCCAAGAATGTCATGGACTACCTGCACCAGAATGTTTGCCCGTCGGTAACGCTGGAGAGGCTGCTGCGGAGTGGGATTGCGGTAGTAGGGGCGTAAGGGGACTCTCGGGGATGACGCCGAGTCGGCTGTGACCGCTAACGTCGCGCCTTTGCCGCTTTGCTCGCGACCAGCCCGAAGCCCCGAGCGGAGGCGTCTTTTTCCAGTTCCTGCAATTGGGCCACACCTTTGCCGGATTTCTTCGCGATGATCCCGAGCGTCAAGCGGGCTTGCAGCTGCGGCTCGACAAGGCCGATCTTCCTGGCTTCCGCGACGATTTGGTTCAACGAATTTGTCGCGTTGCCCAGGTCGGCGGGATGGCCAGAGGCCATTCGCACCCGTGCGGCCGAGATCTGCACCCCCAGCCGAACCGCCGGCCGCTGGGTCTTGCCGGCCAGAGCTGCCGCCGAGCCAATTTCCTTTCGCGCCTCACCGGCCTTGCCCCGCGCGGCCAGCAACTCTGCCAGCGTGGCCCGCGCGAGGGCCTCACGCTCGGGCGACTTCGGCGCCGGCACAAGCCCGTGCAGGGCGACCTCGGCTTCCTCCGGCCGCCCTTCTTCGATCTCCAGCCTTGCCAGCAGCAACTGGTCGTCGGCGGAAGCGTCCTTTTCGTCGAGTTCCCGGTGCAGCGCCAGAGCCTCTTGGCAGCTCTTGCGGGCGCCTGCCAGGTCTCCCTGCCGCATTTGCACCGTTCCCAGGCCGGCCAGTGCCACGGCCGATTGGTGCTTCTCGCCGCTCTCCCGCGACACGTCAAGCGCCTGCTCGTAGCTGGACTTGGCTGCGGGCAGATCCCCGGTCGCCAGGGACACGTCGCCTAAGCCCACCAGCGGGTACGACGTCTTGCCCTTTTCGCCGGTCTTCTGAAAAATGGCCAGAGCTTCCTCGTAGGCCTTTCGGGACCCGGCCGGATCGCCCAACTGGAGGTCCACATCTCCCAGATTCACCAGCGCAGTTGCGACGTTCGTATCAGACCCGATCTCCCTTCCGATGGCCAGTGATTCCGCAAACATCTTCCTGCTGCCCTTCAGATCTCCTTCGGTAACCTGGAGCGCGCCCAGGTTGCTCAAGGTGGCCGCGATGTTGATCTTGTCTCCGGTGTCGCGGTAGATCGCCAGCGCCTGCTGAGAAAGCTTGTGCGCAGTTGCCAGGTCTCCCTGATCACCGACCAGGCTGGCAATGTTGTCCAACGCGCCCGCCAGGCCACCTTGGTTTCCGATCTGGCGGTCGAGGTCAGCCACTTGCTCGTAGGCTCGCTTACCGCCGGCCAAGTCTCCCAGGTCATACAGAGCGTTGCCAATGCTGTTGAGTGCAGTGGCAGCTCCGTAGCGGTCCCCAGCTTCGAGAAATATCCGCTGCGCCTCCTGGCAAGCTGCGATCGCCGCCTTCGGATCCCCCATGTTGCGAAGCGCATTGCACTCGGCTTGACGCGCCCTCGCGACCAGAAATCTTGCCCCCTGCTGCGCGGCTTTGGCGGCCACGGCCGCAGCCAGAGTTTGCTCGCGCTTGAAATCCGACAGATAGTGCGCTGCCCGTGCCTCCGCCAGGTCGATGCGCAAGTCGTCGCGCTGCGGCGGCGGCAGGCTGCGGAACCCGGCAATGGTGGCCTGCGCGTCGTTGGCTTTGCCGGCGAAGGTCTGCAGGTTGGCCAGTTTCAGCCCGTAGTCCAGGTTGTCGGGCGCAGAGTTGAACAGTTCCTTGTAGGCGGCGATGGCCCGGTCTAATTGACTGTCCGCTTCGTAGTACTGACCCTCGACCCGCAAGCGTTCCTCGCGGGAAAGATGAGCAGACAGGGTGAAGGCCCGCTTAGCAGCCTCCAGCGACTTTGCGTCATAGCCTAGAGTGCTCCAGGCGGCTGAGAGTGCCGCCCAGGAAGCCGCGTGGTTAGGATCTTCCGCCACCGCCTTGAGCAGCAGGTCCCTCGCTCCCAGGGCATCGCTGGCGCGCAGTTTTGCCAAGCCCTCCGCATACAGGCGAGCCGCCGCCGGATTGGAAGGCAGCGTGGCCCGCACGCTGGCCAGCTGGGTTTCCGAGAGACTGCTCACTCCCAGGCGCGCGCGCAGTTCCGCGCCTGCTTTGCTGACCAGTTCATCGAGCTGGGACCGCGCGGCCTTTTCAGAAACCGCGGCCAGCGTTTCCCCCGCCGTCGTGTCCTGCAACTTCACGTCGAGGCGGACCTGGTCGCTGCCCACGGGAATATAGGAACCCAGGATCACCAGGTCAGTCCCCAGGTTCTGCCGGATTCTGGCTAGGGTTTCCTTGCCGTAGCTGTCGGCATCGGGCAGAGCCAGGCTCATCTTCATCTGGACAACGCTCTCCCCGGGAATCGTGCGCAACTGCTCGCCTTCAGAGAGTTCGGTGGTGAGCATTTCCGATAGCGCAGTCGAGAACCAGGCCAGTTCCGGCTTTCCGGAGAGGTTCTTGAAACCCAGCACCGCCACCGAGCGCCGTGCCTTGACTGCGGTTATCGCGGTTGTAGGAGGCTCGGCGCGGCGGTGGAGCGCGAAGTACGCCCCCAGCGCGAGAGCTGCCAATACCAGGGCGCCTCCCGCCGCCTGCAGAACCATCGTTCGGGTGCGCGCCCGCCTGGCGAGCGGGGAAACTCCGACGGTCAGGCGTTCCAGGTCGCTGTTCAACTCGCGCGCCGTTTGGTAGCGCCGGGCAGGTTCTTTGTCGAGCGCCTTGAGGATGACGCTCTCAAGTCCAGGAGGAACCTGCGGGTTCACCTTGCTGGGCGGTTCCGGATTGCGCGTCAGGATGGCGTTGATCAGGAGAGGCCCGTTGGTCTCGGGGAAGGGCCGCTGCCCGGTGGCCATCTCGTAGAGCACAGCGCCTGATGCCCAGATGTCGCTGCGTGCGTCGGAAAGCTCGCCGCGCAACTGCTCCGGCGCCATATAGGGCAGTGTGCCGGAAACTTCCTGCGACTGGGACATCGTGGCCGTGAGTCCAAGGCCGCTCGCCCGCGGCATGAATTGCGCCAGGCCAAAGTCAAGAATCTTCAGGCGGCCATCAGCCGTCAGGCGCAAATTGGCGGGCTTGAGATCACGGTGGACAATCCCTTGCTCGTGAGCGGCCGCCAACCCCTGCGCCAGCTGTATGCCAAGGCCAACCGCTTCTTTGGAGGGCAGAGCGCCTTCTGCGAGCTTGTCTTCGAGTGTCTCTCCAGGGATGTATTCCGTGACCAGAAAATCAGTGCCCTTGTCGTTTCCGAACTCATACACGGTAGCGACATTGGGATGGTTCAGCCGCGCAAGTGACAGGGCTTCCCTGCGAAAACGATGGCGGGCCGTCTCCTCAGCGAGCATGCCTGCAGGGAGTACCTTGATGGCGACGTCGCGCTCCAGTTGTTCGTCACGGGCGCGGTACACGACACCCATCCCGCCTGCGCCAATTTGCTCGAGAACGCGGTAGTGGGAGATGGCAGCGCCGACCGTGTCCGCAAGTGATCCCTTCACGCTGAACTTATGCTGAACCGCTGCTTACGTCAAAGCAAGCGGGACCCATCTTGCTAGCTCGGTTTCTTGGCTGATCGTGTCCCTAGATGGGAATAAACCATGGAAACCCGGCAAGAGGCTAGCTGTGGTTCGGGCCCGCAGGCTACCGCGGTTCGGGAGCTGCCTCGGGAATTGCAGGCGTCTTGGGAACGACGAACTCGTCAAGGTAGCGCGTGAGCTTGTCGCGATTCGCCAAGCGGTAGGGAATATAATCCTGCGCGATTCCTTCGTCCGCGCGGTTGAGCAGCACGAACGGCTCCAGCAGGCCGGCATCATCGATCTTGATGAGCGCAAGCAGCCCTGGATCTAGCTTGGCAGAGATCTTCTCGAAATCCTTCTGCTCCTTGAGCACCTTGACCATTAAGCCCAGCGCGTAGGCTTCCTCTTTCAAGGTGCGCCGATACTTGGGCTCGTTGGGGAATTCCTTGGCAAAAAGTTCTCCGTGCCAGCCGGCCCGCCCCAGACCATAGCTTATCCATGCCACGGCGTTCGGATCATCCTTGGGGGTGTCTTGAATAGTGATGCTAATGTGCTTGTCATCCTTGGCCGAGACCTGGCTTCGGTCCTGCAGGCGGACCCAGTTGAGAGTAACGTGGTTTCGCTGGGCCCATTGATTCACACCCTGCCATGACAGGCGCTTGTATGGCTCAGCAATGATCGCCTGAATGAACTTGCTGCGGGCCTCATCCATCTTGTCGGCCAGCATGAGGGCGTCGCCCCAATAGCGGTAGGCCGTCTCCTGATTCGGATCGATCTGAACCGCCCGGGAGAACCACTCTCCCGCGCTGCCCAGCGTGCGTTGCCGGAAGTAGGTGTCTCCGGTAAAAAGAGCGGCTTCATAGTTGTTTGGATCCAGCAGCAGCGCGCGAAGACATCCATCGCGTGCCTTATCAAGATCGCCGCGGACGAAGTCGGCCTCGGCTTCCTTCATCGCGGCATCGACTTCTTTGCGCGGCGAAAACGCGGCTTCGGATCCGTCTTCGGGAATCCATTCCAGAATGGTGAAAAGGATGGAATCCTGGGCGCCGGCGGCCTGTGCCTCCAGAGCTATTTTGCGGGCCCGGAGACGCGCCTCCTTCCTTTGTTCTGGATCGGTCAGGGTCGCTGCGTAGGAGGCGACGGAATAGGCCCAGCGGACCTTGAGGTTGGAGTCGGCAGGGTATCGCGCCACCAGGTCTTCGAGGAGCGGCATGGCTTCGACCATCTTGCCGCTCTGATACAAGTCGAGGGCCTCTCGGACCTGCGGATTATTGGCGTCAGCGGTTTGCGCAACGGAAAGGGCCGGCCAAACTTGGAGCGCGCCAAAGGCCAGCACGAAAAAAGACAGCGCCCGACGAAACGACTGACGCGCCATGGCAGCACCACCTATTCGCTTCGACTCCATCGGACTGAACAAGGTTCCGCAGCCTAATACGAAGAACGACATCTGAAAACATTCTTGCAGGTTTATACAGCCAGGGCCTGATCCGCCCTTGTTCAGTTCTTGCGCTGTTTTTCGTATTGCTCTGTGATGTAGCTGTCCGTCATCCCCGCGATGTAGTCGCAGACCACGCGTGGCAGGGGTTCCTTGCGGGCCTTCTCGCGGTAGTTGTAGGGCAACTGGTCAGGCTGCTTCGTCCAAAGCGTGAACAGCTCGCCGATGATACGCTCGGCGTCCTCCTTCTCCGGATCAAGAGCCGCGCTGAAATAGAGTCTGGCGTAAAGGAAGTCCTTGGCCTCTCGCCGCGCCTGCTCGGCTGCGGGGCTGAAGGTGACCAGCCGGTCGCGGCAGGCACGCACGTCCTCCAGGCGCTTGATTCCGGCCTCGGCAATTCTCGCCTGTGTGTTCTGGATCAGGTCTCCCACCAGCAAGTCGAGCATGCGCTTGAGCGCTTCGTTGAACTTCAGCTTTTCCAAGGCGTCAGGATACGTCTGCTCGGCCTCGTGGTAGAAGCGGCCGAACACGGACACGCCTTGCCGGATGTCGTCGAGCGAGAGGAGATGGGCTTCGTACCCGTCGTCAAGGTCGGCGGTGTTGTAGGCAATTTCATCCGCCAGGTCGATGAGCTGGGCTTCCAGCGGCGGGCGCTGATCGAGGAGATACTCGGCCAACTCGGGAAACTGCGCAGCGGGGTAATCGCGTGAATGCTTGATGATGCCTTCGCGGACTTCGAAGGTCAGGTTCAGCCCGCGAAAGGCGGCGTAGCGCTGCTCGAAGTCCTCCACAATGCGCAGCGCGTGCAGGTTGTGGTCGAAGGAAAAGCCATGCTCGTGCATGGCAACATCAAGCGCCTTCTCGCCAGCATGGCCGAAAGGAGGGTGGCCGATGTCGTGGGCGAGTGCGAGGGCTTCGACCAGATCCACGTTCAGACTCAGTTGTGCGGCGATGGTGCGCGCAATCTGCGACACCTCGATGGTGTGCGTCAGGCGATTGCGGAAGTGATCGGAGAAGCGGCGGGTGAAGACCTGGGTCTTGTCCTCCAAGCGGCGGAACGCGCGCGCATGGATGATCCGGTCGCGGTCCCGCTGGAAATCGTTGCGGTAGGGATGCGGGGGCTCGGGAAAACGGCGTCCGCGGGATGCCTCCACCCGCACCGCGTAGTCGGCGAGCATGAAGGAAGTCTAGCTTACTCAGTTGCGAGTTGCGAGTTGCAAGTTGCGAGTTAAACAAAAATGGCACGGTCGGCGCCGTGCCTTTCACTCGGTACTCGCAACTCGGTACTATTTCTGCTCGGAGTCTTCCTTCGCCAGCTTGACCTTGGCGGACTCGAGCTTCTTCTGGCACTGGGCGAATTCTGCGGAGTCCACCTCGGCCGCGACCGTCTTGTTCCACTCCGCGACGGCGCGCTCCCAGTGGGCGGCAGCCAGCTTCAGGCGCCCGGTCTTCTGGTACAGATCGCCCAGGTGGTTCTGCACCGTGGGATCGGTCCCAATGCGCTGCGAGGCCCTGAGCAGGTTCTCTTCCGCCAGGTCGTACTTGCCCAGCTTGAAGTAGGCCCATCCCAGCGAGTCTAGATAAGCACCATTAGCGGGATCCAGATCAACCGCTTTCTTGATGAAGGTGAGGGCTTCGTCCAGCTTGACGCCGCGGTCGGCCAGCATGTACCCGAGATAATTGAGCGCGGTCGCATTCTGGGGATCGGCAACCAGAACTTTGCGGAACATCTCTTCCGCAGGCTCGTATTTCTTCTGGCGCTCGAAGGTCGAGCCCCGCAGGAAGTCCACATATTCCTTGTCGTCCGGCTTGGTGGAGAGCTGCTCGGCCTTGTCCAGGGCCGCTTCCGCTTCCGGCCAGCGCTTCAGGCGGCTGTACATCTGCGCCAGGGTGATGTACACCTCGCGATCGTCCGGGGTGCCCTTCAACAGCGCCTTGACCTGTTCCAGGCCGGCGTCGGGTTGGCCCATGTCGGCCAGTTGCGCCGCATAGACCATCTTCAGGCCGCGGTCCTTGGGAAACTTCTGGGTCGCTTCATGGGCGATATCCGTGGCCTGCTGCCAGTGTTTGTCATCGCGATAGGTCTCGATCAACTGCTGGTAGCCGCGCACGGCGTTGTCATCGCCCAGGGTCAGCATCTTGCGGAACGTGTCCAGCGCTGCCTGGTTATTGTTGTTGTCGCGGTAGATGGTGCCCAAACGCTCAAGAAAAACGGCGCGGTTGTTACGTTCGCCCTGACTGTAGCTGTCCTCGGGCTTCTCAGTCTTCTTCAACAGGTCCAGCAGGACCTGGGTGGCTTCGTCATAACGGCCTTGCGCCTGGTATACAGCGGCGATGTTGTACGGCACCTCGATCGAGTCCTGCACCATGGACTCGGCCTTCTTCAGGTTGTCCAGAGCCAGATCGAACTTGCCATCCTTGCGATAAATCTCGGCCATGCGTAGATAAGTCTGCGCATCCTCAGGATTGGCGTCAGCGATGATCTTGTACTGCTCCAGGGCGGCTGCGTTCTGGCCGTCATTCATCAGGTTCTGGGCCAGCCCGCGGATGGCGTCAAGGTTGTCGCGATCCAGCTCAATCGCGCGCCGGTAGGCATCAATGGCTTGCTTGTACTCTTTCTGCTGCTCGTAGGTATACCCGAGCGCCGAATACAGCTTGGCGGAACGCCCAGCATCCGGGATCGAACTCAGGACCCGGACCGCCTGGGAGCTGTCGCCTTCCTCGTTGTAGAGGTAAGCCAGGGTGGTCACCGCCTCTTCCGAATCCGGCTCCAGCTTGACAGCGGTCTTGAATTCGCTCTCTGCCTTCTGCAAGTCGTTGTTGGCGCGATACAGCCGGCCCAGCAGCAAGTGGTTGTCCACGCTGTCGGGCTCGATCTTCACAATTTGCTCGTACTGCTCGATTGCCAGCTTCAGAACGTTCTGCGAGCCGCTGCTATTTTCCTGGACGTCGGGGCCCAGAGAACGCAGGTAGATACGCCCCAGCAGTTTGTGCGCCTCCAGGTTGTTAGGATCGCGTTTCAGGATGTCCTGGGCTTCGAGCACCGCGTCACGAATGCGTCCCGTCTTGGCATACAGTTCGGCCAGTCCGGCAGTCAGGTACTCGGAGCTGGGGTCCGCGTCAATGGCCTGGCGGTACTCGTCGATTGCCTTGCTGGCCAGGTCGCTGCGCCCGTAGACTGCCACCTGCTCCTCGTACATGTGGGCCAAAGCATAGTGATAGTAAGCGGCAGCGCGATCCACCTTGCGCGGCGAGGTCTGAGTGGTTGATTTTGACTCTGGCTTGGAAGCCGGGGTCTGCTCAGCAAGGGCCGCGAGCGCCAGCAGCAGCACAAATGTCAGGTGATAAAGAATCTTCATTGAGGACCTTTGGGTTCCCAAAACCATAGCGATTTGGATGCCGAACCGCTGCGGGTGGGTGCTCCGAATATTGTAAACCTGGACGCGCAAAGGAGGTGAAAAAGCGCGTCAGCGGAACCGTACAAGCAATAACCGGAGGTACAGGGACCAGCGGAATTGCCGATTTACAATTTTCAATTGCCAATTTGTTGGCCGGCAACAATCGGCAATTGGCAATCGGCATTCGCAAATCGGCTAGTGCCGGAAGTGCCTCACCCCGGTGAAGATCATCGCCAGTCCCAGCCGATCGGCCGCTTCGATGACTTCCTGGTCGCGGACCGAGCCACCGGGTTGAATGATGGCGGTGGCGCCGGCTTTGGCGATCTCCTCCACGCCGTCGGGGAAGGGGAAGAAGGCGTCGGAGGCGGCGACCGTGCCCTTCAGCGGCAGCACCGCTTTCATGGCGCCGATCTTGCAGGAGTCTACGCGGCTCATCTGGCCAGCGCCGACGCCCACGCTCTGGCCGTCGCGGGCGTACAGAATCGCATTGGACTTGACGTGCTTGCAGACCTTCCAGGCGAACAGCAGGGCGCGCTTCTCTTCCGCAGTGGGCGGACGCTTGGTGACTACCTTCAAGTCGCTTTCTGCCAGGGGCCGCACGTCGGCATCCTGCACCAGGATGCCTCCGGAAACGTTCTTGAGCACCCACCTCTGGGGAGCGTGAGTGACTTCTACCAGGCGCAGATTCTTCTTGGACGCAAACTTGGTTTTGGCGGCTTCGTCAAATGCGGGCGCAGCAATGACCTCCAGAAAGAGCTTGGCCATTTCCTCGGCAGCCTCGCCGTCGATCGGCCGGTTGACGCCGATCACGCCGCCGAACGCCGAGACCGGGTCGCATTCCAGCGCCTTCTTATAAGCTTCGAGCAGGGTTTTGCCGGTGGCGGTGCCGCAGGGGTTGGTGTGCTTGATGATGGCGCAGACGGGCTCGGAGAACTCCTGCGCCAAGTCCCAGGCCGCCTGCAAGTCTACGATGTTGTTGTAGGAGAGCTCCTTGCCCTGGAGCTGGCGTCCGTTGGCCACGCCGGTCCCGGACCCATCGGAATACATCGCCGCCTTCTGGTGCGGGTTCTCGCCGTACCGGAGATCCATGGCTTTGTTGAACGAAAGCCGCAGCGTCTGAGGAAAGCCGCTTTCCGGATGAAACTCAAAATGCCCGTTCCCGCTCACCCGCTCCAAAGTTGAAGCGATCGCCGAGTCATACGCGGCGGTGGTTGCAAACGCCTTCTGGGCCAGGTGCCACTTGGTGGCGGACGACAGTTCGCCGCCGGAGCGGGCCATCTCGTCGGCGATGGCGTTGTAGTCTGCGGGCGAGGTGACCACCGCGACATCCTGGAAATTCTTGGCGGCGGAGCGGATCATCGAGGGTCCGCCGATGTCTATGTTTTCGATCAGCTCCTCGAAGGGCACGCCCGGCTTGGCTGCGGTCTTCTCAAAAGCGTAGAGGTTCACCACCACCATGTCGATGGGCTGAATGCCGTGTTCGGCCACTGCAGTGCGGTGCGACGCGTCTTTACGCCGGTGCAAGATGCCACCATGCACTTTGGGATGCAGGGTTTTCACCCGGCCGTCGAGCATCTCGGGAAAGCCGGTGAGTTCGGAAATGTCTTTCACCTTCACGCCAGATTCGCGGAGCAGCTTGGCCGTGCCCCCGGTGGAGATGAGCTCGACGCCCATGCCGGAAAGCTTGTGGGCAAAATCAACCACTCCGCTCTTATCGGTCACGCTGAGAATGGCACGCTGAATCTTCGACATAGCCGGCCTCGGGAAGGAAGGATGAATTCCGGGACTTAAAATTTTACCAGCAGATGGCCTGTGGAAGGGTGACGTGGATCACACAGCCGACAAGGGGCTGGGGCCGATGACCGACGACTAGGTTCTGGCTTTGGCTTTCAGCTTGACGTGTCCGTCCTGCACTTCGACTGAATATTCGACGCTTTCGCAGTGGTACTGCTTGCGGAGCTGAGCGGTTTTTTTTTGTACGAATGACGCGAAGCTGTCGAGATTGCCCGAGACAGCCTCCCCAGTTTTCTTTTTGGCGTCGGTGAGCACCTTGTAGAGCTTCTCCACCTGCTCGTGTTGGGCGCGCGGGTCGGAGCATTGCACCGTGAAGGGCCGGTCCTCATTTGTAGGAGCGGTGGCGGCAGCAGCCCCGGCATGCCCGACTCCATAGGCCTTGTGTTCCGGCGCGTGCTCCTCGGGGCGCAGCCCCTGGATGGAGAGCAGCGCATCTTGTGGACGACGGTAGCCTTCCTCGCGAATGCGGCTCTTCTTGCGCCACAGGTCACTGTAAATGGCGTAGCGCTGGGCCATTTCGTTGTAGCGGAAGCGCTGGGAGAAGCTCATCCGGCTGCCATCGCTGAACTTGCGCAGCAGGCTCAATACCTTCCACTCGACGTCTGTGGGCGGCTTTTTGGTCGGGTTGCTGAAGTAGACCTCGTACTCGATCTTGAGCCGGCGCAGTTGCGATTCCAGCAGAGTCAATTCTTCGTCGATGGTCACAGAGCCTTCTCCAGCCCACAGTGTAGGAGGTCTGCGGGGGAGACACGAGGTTCCCGTAGGTCACGAGAGGGATGGAACGAAAGTACCTAGCAACGGCAATTAGCCATTAGGAATTAGCCCAATGCCGCCTTGTTCTCATGAGGTCTTCATTCGCGTTTGGCGGCCTTGTAGCCGGCCTTCTTGGCTTCGTCCTCGGTCATAAACTTGCCGTTCTTGGTCTTGCCATACCAGCGTCCGCGCTTGTGGTAAATGCCGGTGCTCAGGTTGACCCAGACTTTGTGGCTGGCCTTGGCGGCGGCGATTTCCTGGGCGGAGGGGGCGGCGGATTCGGACTTCGCACTCTTGGATTTGTTGTCGGTGGAGGTTGCCTGGGTAGCCGGGGCGGTTGGCGTTGTGGCACCCGCGACGGCAGCCAAGAGCGTATGCAACAGGCACAAAATCGCGGCCCAGGTAATCAGCTTCTCACGGGTTGTACTCACGGCGCTCTCCTCGCGCGGGCATTGGGTCTGGCCGGCGCATTTGGGGGTAAGACGCCGGCGCGCTACAGTTACGCGTATATCCCGCGCTGGCGGATGGTATACGCCACCCGGTCGATCGCCAGCATATAGGCGGCGATGCGGTTGTTGGCGTTGTGGGTCTCGGAGTAACGCACCACATCTTCAAATGCCGTCTTCATAATGTGCTCGAGTTGCTCGTTGACCACCGACTCCTTCCAGAAGTAGCCCTGGCGGTCCTGCACCCACTCAAAATAGGAGGTGGTCACACCACCGGCGTTGCACAGGATGTCGGGAATCACGAAGACCCGCTTCTCTGCAAGGATTTCGTCAGCCGCGGCAGTAGTGGGTCCGTTGGCGCCCTCGGCCAGGATTTTGCACTTTACGCGGTCGGCGTTGCGGCTGGTGATCTGGTTCTCGGTGGCGGCGGGGATCAGAATTTCGCATTCAGTGACCAGCATCTCGGCGGGGTCGGCCTTGTCGGCTTCAGGGAAGCCATGGATGGTGCCGTTGCGCTGCCGGTACTCCCAGAGCGCATCGAGATCGAGTCCATTCTTGTTGTAAATGGCGCCGTCCACTTCGAGGATGCCGACGATCTTGTAGCCGGCGTCCGCCATCAGCTTGGCGGCGTTCGATCCGACGTTGCCAAAGCCTTGCACGATGACGCGGGTGGACTCGCGATTGAGCCCCAACTTGCGGATGGCCTCATCGCACACGATCATGATGCCGCGCCCGGTGGCCTCGCGGCGGCCGCGCGACCCGCCGATGTTCAGCGGCTTGCCGGTTACTACCGCGGTCACCGTCTGCCGCATGTGCATAGAGTAAGTGTCCATCATCCACGCCATGACCTGTTCGTTAGTGTTGACGTCAGGGGCGGGAACGTCTTTTTCGGGACCGATGAATTCGATCAATTCGGCAGTGTAGCGGCGGGTCATGCGCTCCAGTTCGGCCATGGACATCTTGTGGGGATCGCAGATGACGCCGCCCTTGGCGCCGCCGAAGGGGATGTTGACCACGGCGCACTTCCAGGTCATCCAGCTGGCCAGCGCGCGGACCTCATCGAGGGTAACGTCGGGCGCGTAACGGATACCTCCCTTGGCCGGGCCGCGGGCAATGGAGTGCTGCACCCGGAATCCGGTGAAGACCTCGAGATGACCATCATCCATGGCAACCGGGATGTGCACGATGACCTCGCGATTGGGATAGCGCAGCACCTTCCATAACCCTTCGTCCAGATTTAGCTTCTGCGCAGCGAGGTCAAAACGGGCGGCTTGTGCTTCCCACGGATTAATTTCCTGCTCGAGGGAAATGGTCTTCATGATGTGCTCCGATGATGGCGCCTGGATGGTCAGATGCCGCCTGCTCCGGACAGGCCGACGCCCGGAGTGCGGACAAGTTCAGCAGTATAAGCAGGTGGCGGCAGGTAGGCAAGCACTCGGCGGGTGGCCGGGATTTGCAATCTCAACAACGACGGGCAGTTACCGGACCGGTGCTGGACCGCCCTTTTCCTCTTGACAATCTAGAGAAGCAGGGTACACTTCCACTTGTTTATCTAGAGGAGAGGACGATGGGGGAGAAACCCAGCGGCCTGGTGCAGGGCACGCTCGACATGCTCATCTTGAAGACCCTGGCGCTGGAGCCCATGCATGGCTACGGCATCGGCCTGCGCCTGGAGCAGATCAGCGGGGGCGTCTTCCAGGTGAATGCAGGATCGCTGTTCCCGGCGTTTCGCCGCCTGGAACGCGCCGGCTGGATCAAACCTGAGTGGCGCGCCACGGAGAACAACCGCCGGGCGAAGTATTACGTGCTCACGGAACACGGCCGCAAGAAACTCAAGAGCGAAACCCGAGAGTGGGAGACGCAGACCGCCGCCATCGCCAGAATTCTGGCGGCGTCCCCGGGAGAATTGTGATGCCTGGACTTTGGCGCTTCCTGGGCGGCTTGCGCGCCCTGTTCCGGAAAGCGCAAGTGGAGCATGAACTCAACGAAGAACTGCTCGACTACCTGGACCAGGCGGTCGAACAGAAAATGCAAGCGGGTATGACCCGTGAGCAGGCGCTGCGCGCCGCGCGCCTGGAAATGGGCAATCCCGAGGTTGTCAAGGAGCAGGTCCGCGACCAGGGCTGGGAATCCATAGCGGAATCTGTGTGGCGCGATGTGCGCTACGGCGTCCGCATGCTGGGCCGCAATCCCGGATTCACGCTAGTCGTGGTGCTGACTCTGACCTTGGGCATCGGAGCAAATTCTGCCATCTTCAGCGCGGTCAATGCCGTTCTGCTGAAACGATATCCTTTTCCGCAGGCGGACCGCGTGCTGTTCCTCCGCCAGGTGACCGCCACCAATCCTGGCCTGCTGATTTCCATTCCGAACTTCGAAGACTACCGCCGCCAGCAGAACAGTTTTCGGCAGTTGACGCTGTGGCGGTCAGCCAGCGTGAACTTGACCGGCGGCGATCATCCCGAGCGCGTAGTGGGGTCGTTTGTCTCCGACAATTTCTTCGACGTACTCCGAGTGAAGGCTGCGCAGGGCAGGACGTTCCTTCCCGGAGAGGACAAACGCAGTGCCGAACCCGTCGTGGTGGTCAGTCACCAGGCATGGACCATGCGATTCGGCGGCGACCCGAACCTGCTCGGCCGGCGCCTGATGCTGAACAACGAGTCTTACACCGTAGTGGGAATTCTGCCTCCGGAGTTTCGCGCCTCCTGGCTTTCGTCGAGCGATGTCTATCTGCCCGCCGAACATTCTCCGGCCTACCACCTGGACCGCAACGATCCCGCCATGTTCGTGGTCGGACGATTGAAGGATGGGATTACACACCAGCAGGCGCTCGCCGACATTGCCACCATCGAACTTCGGCTCGCCCACGATTACCCCGATGCCATGAGCGGAATGCACGTTGAACTCACCAGCGTTCCGGAGATGGAGGCGTCGGAATCTTCCGCCAAGCCGCTGCTGATGCTGCTGGCGGCGGTCCTCATTCTGCTGCTGATCGCCTGCCTGAACGTGGCTACTCTGCTGCTGGCCCGAGGCTCGGCACGCCGGCAGGAACTCGCCGTCCGCAGCGCGCTGGGAGCCAGCCGCGCCTGCCTGGTGCGCCAGTTGCTGACGGAATCGCTGCTGGTGTCGGTGATCGGCGCGGCGCTCGGGCTGCTTCTGGCCTTCTGGCTGGTGTGGTCCTTTGCCGATCTCACTCCCTTTGATGTCCCCGCCCAGGCGGCGCTCGATTGGCGGGTGCTGCTGTTCACCCTGTCCGTGGCTGTGTTCACCGGAGTGGTGGCGGGCATTCTGCCGGCCTTGCGCTTGTCGCGGATGAACCCTGCCACCGCGCTGACCACCGGCACGCGCACCGCGGGCCATGCCGGACATCGCCTGCACTCCGGGTTTGTGGTCGCGCAGATGGCGCTGGCCATTATCCTCCTGGTCGGCGCCACGCTGCTGGTGAAAAGCTTCCGCGCGCTCCTGGCCATCCATCCCGGCTTCTCCGGCGAGCAGGTGCTCACCATGGAATACCGCCTGCCGCGCAACAAGTATCCCAGCGGCGTTGAGCAATGGAACTTCCATCGCGCGATGGTGGAGCACGTGGCGCAGGTGCCGGGCGTGGTCTCCGCCGCCGTGGTGCAGGCCCTGCCCTTGAGCGGGAACTGGGGAGAGATGCCGTTCACCCTGCCCGACCGGCCCCAAGCGCGTCCCGGCGAGAAGCCGACTGCACTGGTCACCCTGATTACACCTGACTATTTTTCGACTATCGGAAGCCCGTTACTGCGCGGACGCGACTTCACCGAACATGATGGCCCCGAGGCTCCGCGCGTGGTCATCGTCACTCGCAGCTTCGCCCAGAAATTCTGGCCCGGCCAGGATCCCATCGGCCGGGAGATTCAATTCCAGGACAGCGATGTAGTAAGCAACGAGGGCGCGAACCAGATACGCCGCGCGACCATTGTGGGCGTGGCCGCCGACGTCAAGCAAGTCCACCTGCGCGACCCCGACCGTCCCCTGATCTACTTCCCCTATTCGCAGACGCCGGCCATCTTCGGCACGCTGGTCGTCCGCGCGGCAGCTGACCCCACGGGCTTGACCGACGCTATCCGCCGCGCGGTCTGGAGCGTGGACAAAGACCAGCCAGTATGGAGAATTCGCACCGTGGCCATGGTGCTTGATGAGCAGGTCGCTCCTGACCGTCTGATGATGTGGCTGGTGTCATCATTCGGGCTGCTCGCGCTCGCGCTGAGCGTGCTTGGAGCCTATGGTCTGTTGAGCAACTCAGTGAACCAGCGCAAACAGGAGATCGGCGTGCGCATGGCGCTGGGCGCGACCCCAGGATCGGTGCTGCAGTGGGTACTGAAGCAGGCGGTGCGGTTGACTTTCGTGGGCGGCTTGCTTGGGATCGCTGGAGGCCTGGTGGCCGCGCGTTTCATGGCGGGCTTGCTCTATGGAGTGGCGCCGGCCGACGTGACCGCTTTTGTCCTGGGCTGGGCGTTGATGACGCTGGCCGCATTGCTGGCCAGCTATCTCCCCGCGCGGCGAGCCAGCCGGGTGGATCCCATGGTGACCCTCCGGTACGAGTGAGAGGCCGGGCTAGAGAATGATTTCCATCCCCTCGGCCGCTGCCCGCACCTTGGGGTAGTAGTTGCGCGCTTCCTTCACCACGTTATCAATGCAAGCATCGTCGTGATCGGGGTCGTGGTGGAAGAGAACCAGTTCCTTCGCGCCGCTCTCCATCACGATGTTGACGGCCTCCCGCCAGTGGCTGTGTCCCCAGCCGCGCTTGCGGGCAATGTATTCCTCCGGCAGGTACTGCGAGTCGTAGATCAGCACGTCGGCGCCCGCCGCCAGGCGGCGCACATTCTTGTCGAACTCGGTGTCGCCGGGTTCGTTGTCGGTGGCGTACACCAGTGTTCCGTTCTTGCTTTCGATGCGAAACCCCATACAGCCCTGCGGATGGTTCAGCCAGGTGCCTTGTATCGTTACCTCATCGAGCGGCATGCGCCCCTCCTCAAAATCGTAAAAGGCGCGTTGCGCTTTCATCTCGGTCATGTCCACCGGGAAGTAGGGAGAGGTCATCTGCTCTTCCATCACCCGCTTCAGGCTGCGGGTGCGGCTGGAGGAGTGAAACAGAAAACGGTTCTCAGGTTTGTCATAGAGCGGACCAAAGAACGGAATACCCTGGATGTGGTCCCAATGGAAATGGGAGACGAAGACGTGGGCGCAAATGTTCCGCCCGTTGAATTCGGAGCGCAACTGCTGTCCCAGAGCGCGGAAACCGGTCCCACAGTCGAAGATGTACAGGCTGTCGCCCATACGTACTTCAACACAGGAGGTATTGCCTCCATAGCGCAGGTTTTCCGGGTGAGGAGTCGGGGTCGACCCCCGCACCCCCCAAAACTTTACTCGCATACGCCCTCAGTGCGATAAATCGTTATCTTCCAACGCATTGAAGGATACGTCAATTGTTTTGCTGGTTACGGGAGGAGTGGCCCTACTGCAGCTTCGCGAAGCATGCCGGCTGGGCCTAACGCCCCGGCTGGGGCAGAGCGGCAGCGCCATGCCGTTTCCCGGGCTCCCCTATAATGAACCCGCTGCGCCCCGGCAACCCACTCAGGCGTCCACATGCCCCTGCCCGATTACAGCGAATTCGCCCGCCTCGCCCGGCAAGCCACCCTGGTGCCCGTGGTCAAGTCGGTTACCGCCGACCTGCTGACGCCGGTCTCTGCCTTTCTGGCCATTGCCGCGAATGAGCCCCACGCCTTCCTGCTGGAATCGGTGGAGCGCGGCGAGCAGATCGGCCGCTACACCTTCCTCGGCGCCCGTCCTTATATGCGAGTTCAGGCGCGGGGCCAAGAGATAACTGTGCATCGAGGAAGAAGCCGCGAGCAGCGAGGTGGGAGTGTCTTCCAGATCGTGAGGGAACTCCTCCGCCAACATCGGCCAGCCAGCGTGCCCGGACTGCCTCCATTCACTGCCGGCGCGGTGGGTTATTTTGCCTACGACATGGTTCGCCAACTGGAGAACATTGGCGAACACAGCAAGGATGATCTCTCGCTGCCCGATGGCGAACTGATGTTCTTCGATCGCTTATTGGCCTTTGACCATCTACGCCATCAGATTCACATCATTGCCAGCGCGGATGTCGCGCGCGAAACTCCACGCCGGGCCTACGACCGGGCTCTGGCTGACATTCAAGCCGTCGAGAGAAAACTAGCGCGAGGCCTATCTGGCGGACTCTACGCGAAAGCCAGGGCCCGGCACAGGGCCAGCTTGAAGGTCCGCGCGACGACCTCGCGCCGGGATTTCCTGCATTCGGTCGAGCGGGCCAAAGAGTACATCCGCGCCGGAGACATCTTCCAGGTGGTGCTCTCGCAGCGCCTTGACTTTACTCCGGAGGTCGCGCCCTTTGACGTGTACCGCGCCCTGCGCGTGGTCAATCCCTCACCGTACATGTATTTTCTGCGCATGGGCGACACCCACGTGCTGGGCTCGTCGCCGGAGATGCTGGTGCGCGTGACCGGGCGAAAGCTGGAATACCGGCCCATCGCCGGCACCCATCCCCGCGGGCGGGATGACGCTGAAGATCAGCGCCTGGAAAAAGAGATGCTGGCTGACGAGAAAGAACGCGCCGAGCACGTCATGCTGGTGGACTTGGGCCGCAATGATCTGGGCCGCGTCAGTGAATACGGATCGGTGAAAGTCCGCGACCTGATGTACGTGGAGCGCTACTCCCACGTCATGCACATTGTTTCCGCGCTGGAAGGGAAGTTGCGGCCGGACCTGGACGCGCTCGATGCCTTGGCCGCTTGCTTCCCCGCCGGCACCCTGAGCGGCGCGCCCAAAGTGCGCGCCATGCAGATCATCGAAGAGTTAGAGCCGGTGCGGCGCGGCGTCTATGGCGGCTCGGTGCTCTACGCCGACTCTGCGGGAAATCTCGATTCCTGCATCGCCATTCGCACCTTGCTGATGCGGGGCAAGCAGGCGTACTTGCAAGCGGGAGCGGGAATTGTGGCGGATTCCGATCCGGCGCGCGAGTACGAGGAGTGTATGAACAAAGCGCAGGCGCTGCTGAGAGCGGTCGAGGCGGCGAGAACAGCAATCCCTGGGTAGGACCATTCCCCGCGGCGGCGCAGGGGAATTTCGCGACGAGAACTCTGGGGTTATAATCGCGTCTCGTTATCGCTGCTGGTATCTCGTTGTTAAGCACAGGCGCAAAACTTGGGCCTTACGAAATCCTCGCACCGCTGGGCGCGGGTGGCATGGGAGAGGTATATCGGGCCCGCGATCCCCGGCTCCAGCGTGAAGTTGCCATCAAAGTTCTTCCCTCAGCTTTTGCCAGCGATCGCGACCGCCTGAAGCGGTTTGAGCAGGAAGCGCGGGCCGCTGGTTCCCTGAATCATCCTAACCTGCTGGCTGTCTTCGACATTGGCACACAAGATGGCTCACCCTACCTGGTCACAGAGCTTCTGGAGGGGGCAACCCTCCGTGAGTGTCTGCGGGGCGGAGCGCTCGCTTTGCGGAAAGCGCTGGATTATGCCGCGCAAGTGGCCGACGGCCTGGCGGCTGCGCACGAGCGAGGTATCGTCCACCGCGACCTGAAACCAGAAAACATTTTCGTGTGCCGCGATGGCCGGGTGAAGATTCTTGACTTCGGACTAGCCAAGCTGACCAGCAGCGAGTCCTCTCCCGCCGATTTTTCCGAAACCCATTCCCTTCTGACTGGGCAAGGGAGCGTGCTGGGCACGCCGGGATACATGGCGCCGGAGCAGGTGCGCGGACAAGCCGCCGATGCGCGGGCGGACATCTTCAGCTTCGGTGCAGTTCTGTACGAGATGTTGACTGGCGAGCGCGCTTTCAAGGGCGAGACGACCGCCGATGTGGCCAGTGCCATTCTGCGGGCAGATCCGAATCCGCAAGCGCTCAGCAGCCACCAAGTGCCTCCCGCGCTGGAGCGCATTGTCCACCACTGCCTGGAGAAGTCGCCGGAGGCGCGGTTCCACTCGGCTCGCGACCTTGCCTTCCATTTACGAGGAGTCTCAGTCACGTCGGAAACGGCGGTGAGCATGGGCAAACGGCGTACACCCTGGTCTTGGGTCTGGGCGGTCCCTGCGATTTTGCTGGTGGCGGTGCTGGCGGCGACCTGGCAGCGGTGGAGCGTAACTCCTGGCGGTCCGGCGGACCACACGGTGGACTTCCGCCGCCTCACCGACTTTGACGGGCTGGAGGAAGATCCCGCCATCTCGCCGGACGGCAAGGCAGTGGCTTTCAGCGCAGACGTAACTGGATCCCGTCAGATCTGGGTGCGGCTGCTCACCGGAGGGCCACCGCTCCAGATCACGCATGATCCAGGAGACCATGTGGAGCCGCGCTGGTCGCAGGATTCGTCGTCGCTGTACTACTACGTTCCCGCAATGCAGGGGCAAGATCAGGGAACATTGTGGGAAGTGGCTGCGCTGGGGGGCGCGCCACGCCGTATCACCAGCAGCCTGAGCGCCGCCGATGTCAGCCACCAAGGCAACAAGCTAGCTTTCTTCCGCCTCAATGAGAAGCGCACAGAACTGGTGGTCTCGGAAAGCGATGGCACCAATGCCCAGGTCCTCAGCGAGCTTGACGTTGGCTTCGGCTGTGAGCACCCGCGCTGGTCACCCGACGACCGGACGATTGCGTATCAGCATGCCAGTGGCTTCTGGAACATGGATCTCTTCTCCGTCAGTGCAAGCGGCGGCACGCCCCGGCGCATTACTCACATTGCAGAACTGATGAACGGTTTTACATGGCTGCCGGACAGCGCCGGCCTGGTCGTCTCCAGTTCTCTGGGAACCACACTCCTCTACCTTCCCACCATGCACCTGTGGAGGGTTCCCCGTGAGGGGGGCGAGCCGCATCGCATTACTTATGGCGACGTCAGCTACGAGATGCCGGATATCGGCAAAGATGGCAGACTTTATGTCAGCGCCCGGCACATGCGCTTCGACATTCGGAAGTTCCCAGTGGACGGCGCCCCTGCCGCCAATGTGTCCCACGCACTGCGCATCACCCGGCAGACTGCGCAGGTGCTTACACCCAGCCTGAGTCCGGATGACCGGGAAATGGCGTACCTTTCCGACAGCGGAGGCCAAGGGAATGTGTGGGTGATGAACCTGGCCACGGGAGAAACCCGGCAAATCACCGCCGAGAAAGCCGGTATCACGGTGGGGATTCCTTTGTGGTCCCCCGACGGTACAAGCATCATTTTTGCAGCGTCGCGGGTCGCGGAGAGTCGGTTCGACGTTGACTACTGGACGGTCAACCCTGATGGCAGTAACCAACGAGATATTTTACCGCACGGATCCTGGGCCAGTTGGTCCCCCGACGGCCGCTGGATTTACTACTCCTATACATCGCTTGCAGAATCCGGGACGGAGACCTATCAGATCTCCAAGATGTCGGTGGCCGGCGGGCCAGCGACCGTGGTCCGGCAGGAAGAAGCCACGGGAGTGGCGCTTTCGCCGGACAGTTCGACGATGTACTTCGTGAAGCCTTTGCGCGGCGACAATGGCACGCAGAACTACTTGATCTGTGCGGCCCATCCTGAGGGTGGTCCTGAACGCACGCTGGCATCGTTCCCAGGGACCCGAGTTCCCGTGTGGCAGGGATTGCATCCCTCGGTGTCCCCAGACGGCCGATGGCTGGCACTGCCCCTGAATGACAACTCAGGAACAAACATCTGGTTGGTATCCACGGCGGACGGCAGGATGCGCCAGGTGACAGATTTTGGCGATATCCGCACGTACATTGCCCGCCGTGTGACCTGGACCTCCGATGGACACTACCTGTTCGCCGCGGTGGGGCAAGGCGATGCTGACATCGTGCAACTTGGCGGGCTGCTGCGCTGAATTGGGGAACAAATCGGTTCCAGCACAGCGGGTCCGGGGCAACTGAAGAACCGGGGCTCAGAGCCTGAGGAAATTTTCGATCAGCCTCTTTCCATGGTCTGTCAGCACGCTCTCGGGATGAAATTGCACACCTTCGACGGGAAACTTCGCGTGCCGCAACCCCATGACTACCCGCGCCCCGTCATGTTCAGTCGCAAAGGCGCTCACTTCCAGATCAGAAGGCAGGCCGTTCTCTTGCACAATCAGGGAGTGATAGCGCGTGGCGGTCATGGGGGAGGGAATTCCCTGGAAGATCGTCTGCCCATCGTGCTGCACTCTGCTGGTCTTGCCGTGCATGAGGTTCGCCGCCCGCACCACCTTGCCACCGAAGGCCTCGCCGATGGCCTGATGTCCCAAGCAGACCCCCAGCACCGGGACCTTGCCTGCGAAATGGCGGATCAGTTCGATGCTGATTCCCGCCTCGCGCGGCGTGCACGGGCCCGGCGACACCACGATCCGCTCGGGACGCATGGCTTCGACCTCGTCCACGGTTACACGGTCGTTGCGGCGGACCACCACCTCCGCTCCCAGTTCGCCCAGATACTGGACCAGGTTGTAAGTGAAAGAGTCGTAGTTATCGAGGACGAAAACCATAACCGCGCGCTTCTGGCTTAGCTTACATCACCGCCTGGCGGTCCCGAATGGGGACAGAGGTCAAACTACGGCTTGACACTGTGCACGCAAAACCTCATGCTTACCACTTCATTGGAGGGGCCATGGCCGAGTCCCAGCAGGAGAAGCGGACCACCCGCCGGTTTGCCCTGCGGTTGCCGGTTTCCGTCAGCTACGAGGCGGACGGGGCGCAGGAGAAATCCGCCCAGACGCGAGACGTGAGCGCGCGCGGCATCTGCTTCTACGTGGACTCGGCGATCGCCGCGGGATCAGCCATTGAGTTCACCCTGACCCTCCCGCCCGAAATTACCTTGACCGAGAGCATTCGGGTGCGCTGCAAGGGCAAGGTGGTGCGAGTGGATGGCGGCGCGGCGGACGGCAAGGTAGCTGTGGCCGCGGTGATCGACGAATACGAGTTCCTCTCTGAATCCTGAGCCGGTCTGGCCGGGGGCCGGCAACGGTCCAAATTGTCATCCTAGCGCCACTTCTATCCGGCCCTCGGCGGTGGTATCGTTGCCAATTATATTGTCCAGGTAGGAAGTCTTTGCCCCGTATTGGTCCCCAACTGTTGGTGATCTCCCTGTTGACGGGAATCTTTCTCCTGGGCCTGGCCGAAGCCCAGTCCCCTGCCAACATCGAGCGCGTGAGAGTGCTGCTGAACCAAACGCCTCCCGCGTTGGAGATCACCTGCAGCCATCCGGTCGTCCCCACGATCAAGAAGCTGGACGGGCCACCGCGCTTGGTGATTGATTTGCCCAACGCCATCATGTCGGTGCCTCGGAAGCGCATCGAGGTGCACAACGACCAGATCAGCGCGGTCCGGTTGAATCAGTATCAGAAGGCGCCGCCGGTGGTGCGCATCGTACTGGACCTGCTCAAGCCGAGCGACTACAGTTCGGATTTCGCCGGGAACCGCTTGACCGTCCGCTTGAGCCCTGCGGGTGTGAGTGTGGCCAGAAGGCCGGTGGAGCCACCTACCGTGCCCTCCTTTACCCGGGGTGTGCAGCCCGCAGTGATCCCTGTCAGCCCGGGGAATTCTGGCGCGGTGATCCTGGCCGGCAGTCGTCTGGCCAGCGGTTCCACGGTGACCGCGGGTAGCGACACAACCGTTCTCCGCCTTGGCCGGGGTGGGGAGGTGCGCGTGTGTCCAGGAACCACCGTATCGGTCACGTCGTCAGAAAACGGGCGCGATCTCATGCTGGGGATGAGCACCGGCGCCCTGGAAGCGCATTATCGGCTGGATGCTTCCGCCGACTCGGTGCTGACGCCGGATTTCCGCATTCTACTGGCGGGCCCGGGTGAGTTCGACTACGCCATCAGCGCCGATGCGCGCGGCAACACCTGCGTGCGGGCCCTGGGCGGCAATACGGCCTCGGTTATTGTGTCGGAACTGATGGGTGATGGTACCTACCAGGTCAAGCCTACGGATCAGATCATGTTTCACTCCGGACGGCTGAGTGCGGTGGACAAGGCGGTAACCGGCAGTTGCGGCTGTCCGGAGGCGCCCGTGCCGGTGATGCGCGCCTCGGCGCCGCCACCACCTGTGGTCTCGGATGCGAACCTGCCCCACTCTATGCGCCTGGCTCCGCCGCAGGCAGAAGTGAACCCCATCCCACCCCCGGTATCAACCTCCGGCCTGCGAAGTGGCACGTCGCCCGGCCAGGTGACGGTGTCTGTCGCTGGTCCGGAGACTGCTGCCCTGCCCGCCTCCAAGCCCAACGATGTTCACGTGCAGGTGGAGGCACCGTTCGTCTTCCGCGCCAGCGATCCGTCGCCCGCACCGCCAGCGCCGATTGAGGCGGCACAACGCTTGTCGCTTACCTATTCCCTGGCGCCCTTGCCGGTGCAGACGACGGTATTGCCTCCCCCGCCGGCCCCGTCCCGGCAGGCCTTCGCCAAGTCTTCCCACCGCGGATTTTTCGGGAAGATCAAAGGCTTCTTCGCCGCCATCTTTCGCTAGAGACTGCCTTTCAGATTGCCAATCGATTGCGGGTGATGGGCATCACAGGCAACCCTGCCGGCCGGGACTATACTTAAAGCGGGAAATACTATGTCGGTTGCGCAGCGGGCGCCGGTTGCACAGCGGCCTCCTGTGGCCGTGCAGAGCCCTGTTTTACCTACCCTGTTCGGCGAGGGCTATGGAGTTTACAGGGCCCGCCCAAGCGCATTTGTCTTTTCCTACATCGTTAACGTTCTGGTCGCCGCTTTGCTGGTCTGGTCGGGGCATTGGGCGGTCGAGCATCACGAGCAGATCAAGCGGCAAGTGATGGGGCTGGTCACTGACGTTTCTCCGTATGTCCTGCCGCCGTCGGCCAGTGAGTCGGGGGGCGGGGGCGGAGGCGGGGATCGCGACAAGCTGCAGGCGTCCCGGGGATCGCCGCCCAGGTTCGCTCGCGAACAGATCACGCCACCCGCGGTGGTGGTGCGCAATGACAACCCGAAACTGGCATTTGAGCCGACGGTAGTGGGGCCGCCCGAGATCAAGTTGCCGCAGTTCGGCGTGGTTGGGGATCCGCTGTCCAACGTGCTCGGGCCGCCCTCCAACGGCACTGGTTCCGGCGGAGGCATCGGCAGTGGCAGCGGCGGCGGTGTCGGTTCGGGACGCGGCCCCGGCGTCGGCCCCGGAGAAGGCGGCGGGATCGGCGGTGGCCTCTATCGCGTGGGTGGAGGCGTGAGTGCGCCCCGCACACTCTATGCGCCCGAGCCTGAGTATTCCGAAGAGGCCCGCAAAGCCAAGTATCAGGGCACCCTCGTGTTGTGGATGATCGTAGGGGCGGATGGGCGTCCGCGGGATATAAGGGTCGCGCGCTCCCTCGGCATGGGGCTGGATGAGAAGGCTCTGGAAGCAGTCCGCACTTGGCGCTTCGAGCCGGCCCGCAAAGACGGCAAGCCGGTCGCTGTTCAGATCAACGTGGAAGTGATCTTCCGGCTGTACTGAGGAGTGGCGAGTAGCGTGCAGTGAGTAGCGAGCCGTCTTGGCCGTTGCTCACTACCCAGTGCTCGCTGCTTACTCCCGTCGCAGCGCTCGTCCCAACGGCGCCACTTTCTCCCGTGCGGCTCCGCGCACTTCTTCCGCCAGCTCCGCACCCCGATGGAGGACGTCTTCGGCACGCTCTTTGGCTTCGTCCTTCCACTCATCCAGCGTGTCCAGGGCACCCTCGTACTTGCGCCGCAGATCCCTGCGCAACTGCTTACCGCTTTTGGGAGCCAGCAACAACGCCACCAGTGCTCCGGCGCCCATGCCGATCAGCAGGAAGGTGACTGCGATCCCCACATTGCTCTTGTCCGAAGGCTCATATCTTCCAAAACGCATAAGGCCATCCTTTCCACTCGCACAAAGACTCTCCTACATTCATTCTAGCTGTCTGGCTGGCCCCGGAGACGGGCAAATTCCGCTGGGGGAGAGAACACCGGTAATCCGCATTTCCCAAATCGGCTCAAGCCCGTGTAAAATAAAGAGTTGATCCCTGCAGGTGCGGCGTGAAATGGGGCTTGCCCGCCTTCCGCCGACCCATTCGCCGAATCACGCAATCATTAAGGAGAGTTACTTCGCAATGGCTATTCCCGCGACCCAGCTTCGCCCCGGCATGATCATCAAGCACAACAATGATCTGCATTCCGTGTTCAGCGTCGAGCACCGCACGCCTGGGAACTTGCGTGCGTTCATCCAGGCCAAACTGCGCAACCTGCGGACCGGCGCCATGTTCGAGCACCGCTTCCGCTCCCCCGACCCGATCGAGAAGATCAACGTGGACGAAGTCGAGATGGAGTATCTCTACAGCGACGGCGATGCGTATTACTTCATGGATACCTCCAACTACGAGCAGACGCACCTGACCAGGGACATCCTGGGCGATGCGGTTGACTACCTCATCCCCAACTTGCAGATCAAGGTGGAGTTCTTCGACGGCAAGGCGGTGGGAATCGAGTTGCCGCAAACCGTGGAATTGACGGTGATCGAGACTGAACCCGGGTTGAAGAGCGCGACCGCCTCCAGTGTTACCAAGCCCGCCAAGACCGAGACCGGGCTGGTGGTGCAGGTGCCGCCGTTCATCAATGAGGGCGAGAAGATCCGGGTGGACACGGCGGAAGGTGTCTATTTGTCGCGGGCGTGATTGTGCGATTCTCATAAGGCAGGGCAAGAGGCTGTGATCATGCGACCTTTCTCGGGTAGGAGCTGGAGATCACGCCGTCGCGCAGGAAACGAACATAACGGTGATCTTTTCTCTGCCGAACCGATGATGTCTGCGGAACAACACCCGACCCAGGCCCGCCGCTTCTTGGTGCGCGGACGTGTGCAGGGGGTTGGCTTCCGCTGGTTTGTGGAGCGGGAAGCCCACATTCTCGGCATTGCCGGATGGGTGCGCAATAATCCCGACAGCAGCGTGGAAGTGTTCGCCGTCGGCACCCGCGACCAGCTTTCCGGTTTGCGGTCGCGCCTGCGCGAGGGCCCGCGGGCGGCGCGCGTGGACGAGGTCGAAGAATTTGAGGCCAAGCCAGTCCCCGGCCTGAGCGCATTTCGTATTGAAGGAGCGTGGTAGATGTCCAAGTCGGGTTTGAATTCCGATCAACTCAAGAAACTGATCCGAGAAGTGCCCGATTTCCCCAAGAAGGGGATCCTGTTCTACGACATCACCACTCTCCTCAAAGACAAGCGGGGCTTCGCCACGCTGATTGATCAACTGGCCGAGCACTACATTGGCAAGAAGATTGATTTGATTCTGGGGATGGAAGCCCGCGGCTTTATCTTCGGCCCCGCGCTGGCCTACCGCCTGAACGCCGGCTTTGTGCCGGTGCGCAAGCCCGGCAAGCTTCCCGCCGCCACCGCCAACGTGGAGTACAAACTGGAATACGGCAGCAACGCGCTCGAGGTCCACAAAGACGCCATCCAGTCCGGCCAGCGCGTCCTTATCGTGGACGACTTGCTGGCGACCGGCGGTACCGCCCAGGCCACCGTCAAGCTCGCCACTTCACTGGGCGCGGAAATCTCAGGCCTGGGATTTGTGGTGGAATTGGATTTTCTTAAGGGCCGGGAAAAGCTGAAGGGCTACGACGTCTTCTCGCTACTGCACTACGACAAATAATCGAAGGGCCGGAGCCACCGCCATTTACCTAAGGAGTCGCGCAATCAGCATTCCAATTGCGGTCCAGCCCGCAATGCTGACCCCTGCCATGATGGCGAGACCCATGATCATGTCCCAGTTGGTGCCTTGCCGGTGAATGGAATGCGGAAGGCCTTGCACGCCAGTATCGCGCGAGGCCTGGCGGGAAACGCAGAAGACTTGGCGCGGCGCCCGTGGCGGCGGATATTGCGAGCTTGATGGGATGGGATTCATCAAGTTCCAGTCAGATTGCTTTCTTTCAAGATCTGAGTATTGCAGAGCGGTTCGGCGCCTGGCACACCAATCGGTCAAAATCTTGTAAAAGTTCCTTTACAAAGAAGCGGTCAACGCTGAGATGCGATTCTTGTGGGCGCGGAGACGCGCTTTACTCGGGACCGGTAACTACCAGCACAGCATCCTTTGCCAGATAGCTCTTGCGCCGGAACCAGTCTTCCATGGCATGGCTCAACTGATCGATCGGGACATGCGTGCCGATCTCCATCACGCCATCGGCCACCGGCAAGGTGTCATCAAACACGCTGGCATTGGTGAAGTTGCGCATGGAGAAGCTGTCCAGCCACTTGAGCGGGCAGGAATGGCGCTGGCCGTCATGTTCGTACTCCACGCGGATTTTGCGGGCAAACATGCTCAGGATTTAACCACAGAGGACATGCGGGGCGCAGGCGCGCTCAGGTGTCAATCTGCACCAGCGGACCCTCGGCCTGGGGTGAAGGAAGCGAGCCCCAGCGCGACGGCATCACCGCTCCCGCCTTCAGCCGGTTGGCGGCGGAACCGATCGCGATAGAGGCCCGTACCAGGTGTCCGGCCTTCAAGGGTCCCAGCAGCGCGAAATCTCTCAAGTGGTGCACGCCGGCAGTCACCGCACAGCCGCATTGGCTGCAATCCGGCGTGCCCCCGAAGATGCAGGGCTCGACCCGGGTGCGCAAGTCGGCCGTGTAGTTGGTGGACATCTTGGAGAACAGGCACGCCCGCGGGTGGGACGGCGGAGAAAGCAGAGCTTTTGCCAGGCTCGGGGTCATCAGCAGCTTCGGATGTCTTGCTGATAACCCTGGCAACTCCTGCGCCAGCCGGTGGCGGTCTTCGGCAGTGAGCTTCTCCGCGCTCTCCTCCCCCACCTGCGGACTGTAAAGGCTTACCCAGATACGGCTCACCTCCGGACGCGCTTCCCAGAAAGCCATAAATTCTCCCAGGTATCCGGAGCGCTGCAGCATGGGGTGGGTAATGGTGCAGTGGATGTTCACCTGGCGGCCTTCGATGTTCTTCAGGATGCGCTCGTAGGTGGCGGGGGCGCGGCGTACATTGTGGTGCTCGGGCAATCCATCCACGGAAACCGCCACCCGCAATCTCGGCAGCTTCATCCACTCCTGGGGAATGGGAATCACGGCGCTGGTAACGACCATCACAAAGCGCCCGCGAGAGCTGAGTTCGGGAAGAATGCGGCTGAGCTCCCGGTGGCGGACCAGCGGCTCGCCCCCGACCAGCGACACGTGCAGGGCCTTGTGCTTCTCCACCAGTTTCAGAACACCTTCCACCAGGGCGTCGCCGCGATAATCCGACAACTCGCGCAGCGTCTGGCCTCCGCCGAGATGGTCCTCGCCATAGGCGTAGCAGCCGGGACAGTGCAGCGGGCACTCGCGGGTAATCTCGATGGAAAGCATGGGAGCGCTTCCACTGAGAATGTTCCACCAGGCGGCGAGCATCTCCCCCACAGAAATGCCGGGACGAGAGTTGGTTTGCATTGGTCGGTTAGATGCAGTTGTATCACAACGCGGCAGGAAAAAAGCAAAGGCCGGAGATCGCCCCCGGCCTTCGACAACAATTTAAAGGGGCAGCTACTTTTTGGCCGCCTTCAGGCGCGCCTCCAGATCGTCGACCTCGCGGCTCAAGCCTTCGGGAAGATGGCTGCCGAATTTGGCGAAATGCTCCCGGATCAGCGGCACTTCAGCAAGCCAGCCGTCCAAGTCGACGCTGAGCAGCTTGGCAAGATTGGCAGAAGAAAGGTCCAGACTTTGCAGGTCAAGGTCGGTGGTGCCGGGAAGGCGTCCAATGGGCGTGTCTACGGCCTTTGCTTTGCCTTCGCAGCGCTCGAAGATCCACTTCAGCACCCGGCTGTTCTCGCCATACCCCGGCCACAGGAACTTGCCTTTCTCGTCGGTGCGGAACCAGTTCACGTAATAAATCCTGGGCAGCTTCGCGCCGGGTTTGGCGCCGATCTTGAGGTAATGCGCGAAGTAGTCGCCCATGTTGTAGCCGCAGAAAGGCAGCATGGCCATGGGGTCGCGCCGCAGCTGACCGACCTTGCCGGCCGCGGCCGCGGTGGTTTCGCTGCTGGCGGTGGCGCCCAGGAAGGTGCCGTGCTGCCAGCTGAAAGCCTCGATCACCAGGGGAACAACTCCGGCGCGGCGTCCGCCGAACAGGATGGCGTCAATGGGAACGCCCTTGGGATCCTCCCACTCGGGCGCGATCACCGGGCACTGCCGCGCGGGCGTGGTGAAACGGGCGTTGGGATGCGCCGCTTTGCGCCCTGAGCCCGCGGTCCAGGGCCGACGCAGCCAGTCCATCAACTCGGCAGGCTTTTCGTCGGTCATGGCTTCCCACCAAACGTCGCCGTCCGGGGTCATGGCGCAGTTGGTGAAGATGGAATTCTTTGTGGCGGTGAGCATGGCGTTACGGTTGGACTTCATGCTCGTGCCAGGGGCCACGCCGAAGAAGCCGTATTCGGGATTGATGGCATAGAGCCGGCCGTCGGCGCCGAACTTCATCCAGGCGATGTCGTCGCCTATGGTTTCCACCTTCCAGCCGGGAATCGTGGGGATCAGCATGGCCAGGTTGGTTTTGCCGCAGGCCGAAGGGAAGGCGCCGGTCATGTACCTGACTTGGTCGGAGGGGCTGGTCATTTTCAGGATGAGCATGTGCTCGGCCATCCAGCCCTCGTCGCGGGCCTGCACCGAGGCGATGCGCAGCGCGTGACACTTCTTGCCCAGCAGCGCGTTGCCGCCGTAGCCCGAGCCGTAGGACCAGATCTCCCGCGTGTCCGGGAAGTGGCAGATGTATTTCTCCTGCGGGTTGTTGGGCCAAGGTGTGTCCTGATCGTTCGGGCCAAGCGGCGCGCCGACGGAATGCAGCCCTTTGACAAACTCGCCGTCTTCGCCCAGCACTTCCAGCACCCGCGTACCCACCCGAGCCATGATGTGCATATTGGCGACGACGTAGGGTGAGTCGGTGATCTCGACTCCGATCTTGGCGATGGGGGAGCCGATTGGGCCCATGCTGTAAGGGATCACATAGAGGGTGCGTCCGGTCATCGAGCCGCTGTAAAGCCCCTTCAGCTTCTCCGTCATCTTGACCGGGTCTTCCCAGTTGTTGGTCGGACCAGCTTCGTCTTTGGTGCGGGCGCAAATGAAGGTTCGGTCCTCGACGCGGGCCACGTCTGCGGGATTCGACCGTACCAGAACGCTGTTGGGACGCCTGTCCTCGGCCAAAGGAATCGCCGTGCCGGCCAGAATCATGAGCCGGAGCATGGCCTGGTACTCCTCCTGCGACCCGTCGCACCAGTGAATGCGGTCCGGTTTGCACATCTGCGCGACCTCATCCACCCATTGCGCCAAACGCTTGTGTTTGCGTTCGCGGGGGGCGGTTTCAACTTCCAACGTAAGACTGGACATAAAGGCGTCTCCTCGAGCGGCTAAATCGCGGTCGCGCTATCAGGCACTACGCACACAAAAAGAAACAGCTATAAGAACAAGGGCAGTATTGTCCCTCATTTGCAAGGACGTTCCAAGTGCCGGACGCGCCCCTGCCACTAGCACCCGTACACGCTAACTGAAGTTATTGTCTCGAGTGGGGTCTGTTGAGGCAGTGCGTCAGCGCACAACTGGTTGTGATGCATGCACTTGGCCGATGTTCGGAGCTAGAGGGACGTGCCAAGAAAGGCGCAGCTCCTGTCTGAGCTAAGGTCCGACTCGGGAGGGGGTCTGTGCCTGCGCTTCGGCCACCACGGCCTCCGAATGCTTGAGGGTCTCATCCACCGTGAGCGAGTACATCTCACGTCCCACGCCCTCGCCCGACTCTAGCACGTGCTTAAGGTAATGGCCGGCAATCTCAGTGGCCAGCCGGTCGGTAATGACTTTGCCGGTGCGGTTCTTGTACTCCACCCAGGCGGGATGGGGCAGGGCAATCCACACCGGACGCCCGTCCACCAGGAACTTGATGTCCACCGCGTCGGCATGACGCGTGGCAATGGCCACGATCAGCGCCTGATAAAGGCAGTGCACCGGCTTCCTGCTCCAGCGGTCAACGGCTTGGAAATCCGCGTACATGTTCCTAGAAAACTATATCGGAGCCAAGGCGACGCCGGCAAACCGGCTCAATGCGTGAGATGGAGGCGGCAGGCTCGGCAGTCTATTTCCCGAATCTGCAACTACCAGCTCGGAATCAGAACTTCGCTGTGTCTCCGGCGTGCGCGTGAATTATGATTTTGCCATGCACACCCTCGGCATCCTTCTCTCCGGACGCGGCTCCAATTTTGAAGCCATCGCCAAGAACGTCGCCGCGGGGCGCATTCCGAACGCGCGCATCGCTGTCGTGATCTCCAACAGGACGGATGCGGGCGGATTGGAGATCGCCCAGCGCCTCGGTCTTACCACGTTTGTGGTTCCCTCGAAAGGCAAGGAGCGCGAACAGCACGACCGCGAAGTGGTGGCCTTGCTCAAGGACCATGAAGTTGATCTGGTGTGTCTCGCGGGATACATGCGCCTGCTCTCCCCTTGGTTTGTGCAGCAGTTCCCGCAGCGTATTCTGAATATTCATCCGTCGCTTTTGCCTGCCTTCCCCGGACTCGAAGCGCAGCAGCAAGCCTTCGCCTACGGCGTGAAGGTGGCGGGCTGCACGGTACATTTTGTGGACGAAGAACTCGACCACGGAGCGATCATTGTGCAGAAAACGGTTCCCGTGCTCGACGGCGATGATGAGCACACGCTGGCCGCGCGCATTCTGGAGCAGGAACACATCGCGTATTCGGAAGCGATCAACGTTGTACTACAGGGGAACTACGACGTCGTGGGTAGAAGACTGGTGAGAAAGGTCACTGCGGAATAGCAGCATGCGCTACGCCAAAATCCTGCTGGTCTTGATTTGTTTTGCCACTCCGGCGCTGTCACAGGAGGCATCGGAAGGGCCGACAGATGCAAAAGCACAGGCAACCTACAAGAAAGCCCTCGCTCACCTCCAGAAACACGAGACACTCGCCGCGCTGGACGACTTCAAGAAGGCAGACAAGCAGGACGGTGGGCATTGCTCGGGATGCCAGAAGGGGATGGTGAAGTACGGGATTGAGCTTCAGGAATGGAAAACTGCCCAGGCTGGGGCCGAAGAGCTGATCGCGGAAGCGCAGGGGGACAAGTACATCGCGGTGGCGCACTACCAGCTGGGCGTGGTGATCATGAAGGAGGCACTCCTCAAGAACAAGCAGGAATTGTTCGCCCGCGCACATGATGAGATGAGCAAGGCGCTAACCGCATATGCCAATTTTCCGGGCGCGATCTTTGGGGATGGAAAGGCACTGGCTCACTTGAATCGAGATGAGGAAGCAAAGAAACGCTTCGAGCTCGTCGTTAAGATCCTGCCAGAAGGTGACCTGGACCGGCAGCGGGCCTTGCGGTACCTCGCCAAACCCGAACTGGCGCGCGCCAGGATGGCGCCGCCGTTTTCGGTCGTAACCACCGACGGGCAGCACATCTCGATGGATGATCTGACCGGCAAAGTGGTGCTGATCGACTTTTGGGCCACCTGGTGCGGGCCTTGCAAGGCTGCCCTTCCCCACATGCGGGACATCGTCAAGAAGTTCCAGGGGCAGCCACTGCTAGTGCTGAGCGTCAGTGTCGACGACGACGAGGCGAAGTGGAGGAAATTCATTGCAGAGAACGGCATGACCTGGTCGCAGTACTTCGATGGCGGGTTTACCGGACCTATCGCGCGAATCTTTGCCGTACATGCGATTCCCCAGACCTTCACCATTGACGTCGACGGCGTGCTGCAGGATCAGCACATCGGCGATGCCTCGATCGAAAGTAAGTTGAAAAAGCTTGTGGCGCAGGCGCAAGAGCTTGGCGGCGCCAATAAGACGATGCAATGACTCGAGGTCTTCTGCTTCCTGACTTCCACCTCCCGCATTCCTTATAATGCTTGCCGATGCCTTTCGCTCCGGTTGACGAACAACTTGCTTACATCAAGAAGGGCTCCGCCGAAATCGTGAAAGAGTCCGAACTCCAGGCCAAGCTCGAGAAGTCTCGTGCTGCAAACCAACCTCTTCGGGTGAAGGCCGGCTTCGATCCCACCGCGCCCGACCTGCATCTGGGCCACACGGTGCTCATGCGCAAGCTGAAGCACTTCCAGGACCTCGGCCACACGGTCATCTTCCTGATCGGGGACTTCACTGGGATGATCGGCGACCCGACGGGGCGCTCCGCGACTCGGCCGCCGCTGAGTCCGGAAGAGATCAAGCAGAATGCCAAGACCTACCTGGCGCAGGTTTTCAAGATCCTCAGCCAGAGCAAGACGGAAATCCGCCACAACAGCGAATGGCTGGGCAAATTGAAGGGCGAAGACTGGATCCGGCTGGCGGCGAAGTTCACGGTTTCGCAGATGCTCGAGCGCGAGGACTTTCACAAGCGGTTCCTCGAAGAGAAGCCCATTGCCCTGCACGAACTGCTCTATCCGCTGGCCCAGGGATATGACTCAGTGGCTTTGCACGCCGACGTCGAGCTCGGCGGCACTGACCAGAAATTCAATCTGCTGGTGGGACGCGAGCTGCAGCGGGCTTACGGCCAGGAGTCGCAGATCGTGCTGACCATGCCGATTCTGGAAGGTCTCGACGGCGTGCAGAAGATGTCGAAGTCGTACGGCAACGCGATTGGCATCAACGAGCCACCGCTCGAGATGTATGGCAAGGTGATGTCCATCACCGACGAGATGATGTGGCGGTACTACGAACTGCTGACGGATGCGAAGGTCGCTGAGATCGAGCGCATGAAGCGTGAAGCGCATCCCATGCAGGCGAAGAAAGACCTGGCCCTGGGGATCGTGAAGGACTTTCACTCGGCGCAGGCGGCGGCCCGAGCCGCGGAAGACTGGGCCAAGCAGTTTCAGAAGGATGAGGTGCCGGAGAGCGTCGAGCAAACATCTGTGGCTTTCGCTGAAATCGCGAGCAAGGATGGCGAAGGCGCGCGCCTCGACAAGCTGCTGGCTCGTGTTGGACTGGCCCAGTCCGTCTCCGAAGCCGGCCGTAAAATCAAAGAGAAGGCCGTGAGCGTCGACGGTCAGGTGGTGACGCAACCGGCGATTGCTTTGAGCCCGGGCACCGCCGCCACGCTGCGCGTTGGCCGGAAGATCAAGAAGGTTCTCATTACCTCCTGATCGCTCAAGTCGCCCGTCTTGAAGTCCCACCACTCCTCCTCAAGGGAGGCTTCCTCCGTGTCTGGGTGGTGAAATTTTGGTACTCTGCCGCCGACCATGCGCGCCGCTGCTATCTTCGGGCTGGGGTCGTCCGAGAAAAACCTTAGGCCATTTCAGAAAAATTCGAATGCAGCCTGGCTGATCGGTCTGCCCGCCAGCTCGAAGGAGGCGGATGTCATCCTGATTTTCGGTGGCGACGGAACAGTGCATCGCCATCTGGCGCAACTGGTCAGGCTGCAGCTGCCGGTTCTGGTTGTCCCATGCGGGAGCGGGAATGATTTTGCGCGGGCTTTGAGTCTGCGGGGTGTAGAGGATTCCCTGGCGGCGTGGCGGAAGTTCTGCTCGGGTAGCGGAAATGTTCGGGCGATAGATCTTGGGGTAATCACACCTTGGGCGTCGAATCCCCAGGGGCTAAAGCCCCATGATCAAGAGGAGCTTTATCGCAGCGCTGAAGCGCTGCGCCACCCAGACCCTGTTCCGCCGTGGCAAGGCGCGGGCGAGGCGCCCGCAGCGGCTAAAGCCGCTTCCGGTCCCGAAGAACTTGCGGCACGGCTAAAGCCATGCCCTGATACGCCCCCCCAATCTCATTTGGTGGATGATCCTGCGCGGTACTCGGTACCCGGTACTCGGTACTACTACTGCTGCGTGGGTGGGGTTGGCCTGGATGGAGCCATCGCCCGCCGGGCGAACAAGCTTCCACGCTGGGTGCGCGGACATGGCGGCTACGTATTGAGCCTACTGCCTGAGCTTCTGCGGTTCGCGCCGTTTCCGATGAGAATTCTGGTTCCCCAGGCCGGGTCGCCGGAACGATTCGCCGTGCGCAGCGAGAAGCCGACCGTGCTGGCGGCCTTCGCCAACGCCCCGGCTTACGGCGGAGGCATGAAAATCGCGCCCAGCGCCCGGTTTGACGACGGACTGCTCGACATCTGCCTGGTCACTGACGTGGACAAGTTCAAGCTCTTCTGTCTTTTTCCCACGGTCTATTTCGGGCGCCACCTCAGCATCCCCGAGGTGGAGTACTTTCAGGCGGAGCGCCTTAGATTGGAGACGGAGAAGCCGTTGGATGTCTATGCGGACGGCGAGTACGTGTGCGCCACACCCATTGAGGTGAGTGTCGCGCACCGGGCTCTGCGCGTGGTGCTGCCCTGAACTCGTTTTACAGGTGGTCTGCGATTTTGGCGGCCATCACTTTGGCCGCATCCACGCTGACCCCGCTGACGCGCAGATCCATGTTCGCCATGACATCTCCCTTGCGCATGAGCAGGCCCGAGCCCATCGGTTCGATATAAGCTTCATCGCCGATGCCCTGCACCGGGGTGAAGGTCTCCATACCCGCTACCGACTTCATGGCGGCGTGCGACAGCTTGAACGCCATGGCCCCGCCCTCCCAGGTGTAATCGATGGCCATGCGTCGATCGCCCCCGGGGCCGAAGTGGTATTCGCAGGTGTTTCCGACCTGCTCGACCGAGGTCACGGGTTGTCCCAGAGCGCTGCTGGCCTCCTCGCTGGACAACTTCGCGCAAGGCTGACGCTTGCCCTTGTAGGGAGCAACTTCGCCGCCCATTTGTTGAGAGAATTCGTGGGCCTTTTTCTTGACCCGGTAGGCGACATAGAAGCAACTCCCCGCCACCAGCAGGCTTAGGAATACGAACACCGCCAGCAGGCCGATAATGATCTTCACCGCGGTGCTGCTGCCCCCGGACGCGGGGGCTGCAGGTGCCGGCGTGGAAGGCGCAGCGCTGACCGCCGCCGGTGCGGTTTGCACCGTAGCCCCGCACTTGGAGCAGAACTTGACGCCTTCGGCGAGTGGAGCGCCACAGCTGACGCAGAATCCGGCCATGAATTGCCTCCGTGAAGTTTGCGTAATTCTGCCGCCTACGAACCCGCGATGCAACACAAGATTTCTGAGGGGTAGACGAACAGTCACGGGATGACGCGGGCCTGAGACATCCTTGTGCCGCCCAATATCGCCGGTGGTCGCAGCCTCGAAATCTAAACTTGTAACTCGAGAACTCATAGCGGGCACTTGGCAGCCGATATCTGAGACCCGCACCTGTTTCTGGTGCTAAACTAGCCCATCTGTATGCCGGACAACGGTCGTTCTCGCACCTGGCTTTGGGTTCTGATTGGGGGAGGGGCTTTCTTCCTCTTTGTGCTGGCAGTATTCACGCTGGTCTATATCACGCTGCGTACGAGCGATCAGACCAGTGCGTTGAGCGGATTTGGCGACAAAATCGGCGTGGTCGATCTGGAAGGCGTCATCCTTACCCCAAAAACTGTCGTGGAGCAGCTCAAGAAGTTCGGCGACGACGATTCCATCAAGGCCATCATCCTGCACGTGAACTCCCCCGGCGGCGGCGTCGCGGCCTCAGAAGAGATCTATCGGGAAGTGAAGCGCATCCGCGACGACAAGAAAAAGCGCATCGTGGCCTCGATTGAATCGGTGGGCGCCAGCGGCGCGTACTACGTCTCTTCCGCCACCAACAAGATTTATGCCGACAATGGCAGCATCGTGGGCTCGATCGGAGTCATCTCCGAGTGGGTAAACTACGGCGACCTGCTGCGCTGGGCCAAGCTGAAAGACATTACCATGAAGGCCGGCGAGTTCAAGGACACCGGCTCCCCCACCCGCGATATGACCCCGGCGGAAAAAGCGTACCTGCAATCGCTGATCGACGACATGCACACCCAGTTCATTCAGGCGGTGGCCGACGGGCGTAAGGCCAAGTTCGACGACATCAAAGCCATCGCCGACGGCAAGGTCTGGACTGGCGAGCAGGCGCTGTCCATGAAGCTGATTGACCAGGTGGGCGATTTCCAGACCGCGGTGGCTGATACCGCGAAGGCGGTCGGGATTAAGGGCGAGCCCGTACTGGTGCGTCCGGAAAAGGAGCGCAAGACCGTCCTCGATCTTCTATTCGGGGACGTGTCCGAATGGCTGCCCAGCCGCGAAAAGCTGCTGGAGCAGCATGCGGATTTCTACTACTTGTGGAAGTAGGTCTCGGGTGTCAGGTGTCAGGTCTCAGGCTCCAGACGTCAAGTTACGAATCACAAGCCTCAACGCATCGCGCCTGAGACCCACGACTTGACACCCGCGACCTGCTTGTAAAAACCCCTGAAATTTGAGAAGTTTATGCAGGCCTGCTCGGTGGCGGAGGGGTCAGAACAGAGCAGCCACACTGAGTTTACGACGGAGCGAAGGGGCGTATGACAAAAGCCGATCTGATTGACGAGGTTTCCCGCTTAGCCGAGTTGACGCGCAAAGACAGTGAAGTGATTGTCGAGACCATCTTTGACAGCGTGGTGCGCTCACTGCGAGTGGGAGACAAGATTGAAATCCGCGGTTTCGGCAGCTTCCGCACCCGCCAGCGCAAGCCGCGCGTTGGACGCAACCCCAAGACCGGCGACCGGGTGGAAGTGCCGGCCAAGAAGATTCCGTTCTTCAAGCCCAGCAAGGAACTCAAGGACCTGGTGAACAGCGGCGAAGCACAGCCCGCGGCGCCGCCTTCCACCACTCCGGCCCCTTAGGACACTGGTGGCGCGAATACACTTGCCCGTGCCGCCGAGTCCTTGTCTTCTGATTGCAGTGTTCACGGCTTGAGTCCTACCACTCCCATCAGCCGGCCCGTCGGGCCCTTTGCCGCGCGGTAGGAAAAGAACAGATCGGTACGACAACAGGTGCACAACCCGGAGGCGCTGATATTCCTGGCCGCTACTCCGGCTGCGATCAGCTGACGCCGGTTCGCTTCCACCAGGTCGAGGAAAATCTTCTTTGGCAGCTCGCTGTGTCCCGGCGCCCGGGCGGTGAGGAAGAGCAGCGGATACTTTTCGCGGACCGGGTTCGATTCCTTGCTTTCGCGGAACAGTTCCGCGCCATAGGCGAATTGGGAGTGGAAGCGTTCCCGCACCTCGGGCCCCACTTCATAACAACAGCTATGGATGCCCGGCCCGATGGCGGCTCTTAGGTCCCGGGGCAGACTGCCAAACCAGCGCCGCATCTCGCCCACCCCCTTCTCGACAATGCGCTTGACCGTGCCGCGCCAACCGGCGTGGAAGGCGCCCACTGCCTGGCGCTTGGTATCCACGAGCAGCACGGGCAGGCAGTCGGCGGTTTGGGCCGCGAGCAGCAGGCCAGGCTGGTCGGTGACCAGGCCATCCCCAACCAACGGCTGCGCGGGCGGGCCGTCGACGCAACGGATCACATCGGAGTGGATCTGGCGCAGGGTGATGAGCGGCCAGGGTTGGCCAAGGTTGGCTGCGCCGAGCTTCCTAAGGAAGGCCAGACGATTGCGCTCGACTGTAGCGTGCGAATCCTGCCTGGTAAAGCCCAGATTCAGGGCGCCGCCACCATACGCCTCCGAAAACCCACCGATGCGAGTGCTGAAACCGTGTACCAGCCAGGGCAACTTGTGGAGCGAGGCAGCCTTCAGAATGGTGAGGGAAGATTTTCGAACACCCTTGGTCGGCACGCAAACATCTTAGCAATGGCGACGGCGCACGTATAATGTCGCGCTGCCACAATTCCGCAGATATCGCAATTCGAGTGGTGGCGCGGTTTGAGAGTCTCGACTGGTGGTGGCCTTGCGGCCCTTTCTCTGCCAGCTTTGCGGAAAAAGCCTTAAACCGCAGAGGACACGAAGGATTCGCAAAAGGCGCAAAGACGGGCACTGGAACTCAAAACCTGCGTCACTACCATAATTCGGCATCGTTCAGGGAGGATCAAGATGCGCTCTATTGCGGTTAGCTTGGTTGTCCTGTGCCTGCTGTTCGTCGGCGCGGCCGCACAGCAGTCCGAGTCGTCCAACTCACGAGCCAAGCAGCAGAAAACTGCCGAACCTCAGGCGCGGGAAAAGGCGCCATCGGAGCCGGAGATGAAGCCGCCCGAGCCCGCCACCTCGGCGGAAGAATCCAAGCCCGAAACTGGCAAGGAAGGCGACAAAGACAAAGAAGAACGCTTCGACATGACCGAGGCGCCGCCGGTGGTGACTCATCACCAGATCACCGTGGACGGGAAGCTGCTGAAATACACCGCCACGGCAGGGAGGCTCCCGATCAAGCGTGGCGACGGCAAGATCGAAGCCGAAATGTTTTTTGTCGCTTACACGCTGGACGGCCAGGACGCCAACAAGCGTCCTCTGACCTTCGCTTTCAACGGTGGCCCGGGATCGGCCTCCGTCTGGTTGCACATGGGCGCGCTTGGGCCGAAGCGGGTTGTGCTGCAGCCCGAAGGTTTCATGCCTCCGGCGCCCTATCGCATGGAGGACAATCCGTACACGCTGCTCGACAAGAGCGACATTGTCATGGTGGATGCGATCGGTACCGGCTTCAGCCGCGCCGCCACCAGCGAGCTATCGAAGAAGTTCTGGGGAGTAAAAGGCGATATTGAAGCCTTCGGAGAGTTCATCCGCCTGTACATCACTCGCTATGAACGCTGGAGCTCACCGCTGTTCCTGCTGGGCGAGAGTTACGGCACCACGCGCGCGGCGGGAGTCGCAGGATATCTTGCCAACCAGGGCATTTCCTTCAACGGGATTACTCTGCTCTCGATGGTGTTGAACTTCGAAACCCTGATCGACAAGAAGACCAACGACCTGCCCTACATCATGCTGATTCCCTCATTCACCATGATTGCGGGCTACCATCACAAGCTGCCACCCGACCTGGCGCAAGACATGAATAAGGCTCGCCAGGAATCCATGCAGTGGGCCTCAACCGAATACGCGCAGGCTTTGGCCAAAGGAGATGCGCTCACTCCGGAAGAAAGGCAGAACATTATTGATCAGATGGCCCGCTTCACCGGTTTGAGCAAACAACTGATTGACGACGCCAACTTGCGCGTCAACGTGCAGAAGTTCAGTCACAACCTGCTGCTCGATCAGAAGCTGCGCGTGGGACGGTTGGACGGGCGCTTCACCGGGCCGGATCCCGATGGCTTGCTGGACACCCGCTTCTATGACCCCACCGGATCGGCAACCCGCCCGCCCTATACCGCGGTGTTCAACCATTACGTACGGACCGAACTGGGTTACAAGACCGACATGCCCTATAACGTCTCCGCCCAGATTGGGTTTCAGAAGTGGGATTGGGGATCAAGCATCGAGGGCTTCCCCGATACCGCTTCAGCTCTGCGCCAGGCGATCACCAAGGACCCTTATCTGAAGATTCTGGTCATGGAGGGCTACTATGACCTGGCTACTCCGTTCTACGCCGCGAACTACACGATGGACCACCTGGACCTTCCGCCCAAGTACCGGGAGAACATTTCCTTCGCGACTTACGACTCGGGGCACATGGTGTATCTGCCGATCAATGGCCTGAAGAAGATGAAGAGCGATCTGGTGAACTTCATGACCAAGGCGGGGGCGGGGCAGTAGGCGGAGGCCATTCCCCTCCCGCAGTGCCACGCCCTGCCAGATTCGGGGTGGTTTCCCTTGCGCCCCGCAGGAGCATGCGATACAACGTCGGCATGGGTCGTTTTTTTGCTGTCCTTGTAATGCTCTGCTCTCTGTTCGGGGTTGCGCCTGCCCAGAAAGCCTCCAAGAATCCTTCTCCGAACAGCTCCGCGCCGGCGCGGGATTATTCGCAGGAAGGCTTCGTCGTTGAACAGCTACACACCTCGTACCGCTTCGAGAACGATGGCACTGGGAAGAAGGAGATTCTGGCGCGCGTCAAAGTGCAAAGCGAAGCCGGGGTCGAGCAATGGGGTCAACTGGTCTTCGGTTACAACTCGGCGAACGAGCGCATTGAGATTCCGTATGTGCGGGTATTGAAGGCTGACGGCAGCACGCTAACTGCGCCACCGGACGCGGTGCAGGACCTGAGCGCGCCCATCGAGCGAGAGGCGCCCGTCTATACCGATTACCGGCAAAAGCACATTACCGTGCCGGGACTGCGTCCCGGGGAGGTGCTGGAGTATGACATCGTCACGGTGATCCACACCGCTTTGGCTCCCGGCGAGTTCTGGGTGGAACACCGATTCGACCGGAACGAGATCGTGCTCGACGAGCGGCTCGACGTCAACGTGCCCAGCGAACGCAGCGTGAAACTGAAGACCCAGCCGGGCCACGACCCCACGATCAGCGAGAGCAACGGCCGCCGCATTTATTCCTGGACCAGTTCTTATCTTGAGCGGGAAGACGAGGACGCCGACAAAGCAAAAAAGAAAAAGAAGAAGGAGCCTGAGGAACCAGCGGTACAGTTGACCACTTTCGGCAGTTGGGAAGAGCTGGGACGCTGGTACGCCGGTCTGGAGAAAGACCGCCGCCAGCCCAACGAGGAGATTCGAAAAAAGGCCGCCGAGTTGACCGCCGGCAAGGCCGGCGACGTGGAGAAGATCGAGGCACTTTACGATTTCGTGGCCCAGGATTTCCGCTACGTGAGCCTTTCGTTCGGCACCGGCCGCTATCAGCCCCACGCTGCCAGCGACGTGCTGCACAACCAGTACGGCGACTGCAAAGACAAGCACACCCTGCTGGCGTCCCTGCTGGAAGCGTCGGGCTACCACGCGTCGTCGGTGTTGATCAACTCAATGCGCAAACTCGATCCCGACGTTCCTTCTCCAGCGCAGTTTGATCACGTCATCAGCCTGGTTCCGCTGGGCAAAGAGGAGCTTTGGATGGATACCACCACCGAGGTGGCGCCGTTTCGGCTCCTGTCCTATCCCCTGCGGGCCAAGCAGGCGCTGGTCATTCCCGCGGAAGGAGTCCCACATCTGGAGGAAACCCCGGCCGATCCACCCATGCCCGACACCCAGCTGCAGGAGATACAAGGCAGCGTGAGCGAACTGGGCAAACTCACGGCCCATGTCAGCTACGAGGCACGCGGCGACGTCGAGCTGCTCATGAGGCTGCTGTTCCGGCGTCTTCCCAACGCCCAGTGGCGCCAGTTCATCAGCAACATGAATTCCATGAGCGGGCTCGAAGGTGAGGTTTCGGAGATTAAAGTCACCGACCCTGCCTCGACCCGCGAACCCTTTCGCATGCAGTACAACGTCGTCAAAGCTAATTTTCTGGATTGGTCGAGAAAGAAATCGGAGATCGCGCTGCCGCTCTCGGAGGTCAGCGTCCCTCCCGTGGATGAGAGTGACACGGGCCCGGACGCGGAACCTATCAAACTCGGACCTCCCGGACAGTTTCGCTATTACCTCAAGCTTGAGCTGCCGCGCAAGTTCACTGCCCGCTCGCCCGTGCCGTTCTCCATGAAGCGGGACTATGCGGACTACGAGGCCAGCTATCAGCTCCAGGGCAACGTTTTTACGGCAGAGCGCACGCTGGTGACGCGGATGCGGGAGTTGCCGGCGGATCGAGCCAGTGATTATCTTGCCTTCCGGCGCGCGGTGTCCACCGACCTGCAACAGCAGCTTTCCGTGGACAGCAGTGCAGCGGACGCTGCCACGGCCGCGGCGAATCTGAAAGGCGACGACTTGAACGATGCCGCGAACGCTGCCTTGCAGCGTGGTCAGTACCAGATCGCGATCGACCTGCTGCAAAAGGTGTTGGATGCCGATCCCAAGCACAAGACGGCACGCACGAATCTGGGGCGCGCCTACATGGGATTGCACAAGACCGATCTGGCGATTGATGCCTTCCGCCAGCAAGCCAATCTCAATCCTTATGATGAATATGCCTATAACAATCTGGGTTGGGCTTACAGTGTGGCCCGCCGCTATGACGAAGCGGCTACCGCCTATGGCAAGGCGCTGGAAATCAATCCCCTCAGCCGCTACACGCACGCCGCTCTCGGGGGGATGTACGCAGAGCAGCACAAGTACGACATGGCCGTGCCCGAACTGGAGAAGGCCAGCGCACTCAGCCCGGACGATCCTCTGCTCCAGGTCAGCCTCGGCGATGCCTGCCTGAACCTCGGCCAGGACGATAAAGCACTGGCGGCTTTTGATCGTGCAGTCGAGATCTCGGCCACACCCGTGGTCTGGAATAACATCGCTTACCAACTCTCGCTCAAAAAGGCTCACCTGGACCGGGCCCAGCAGTATGCGGAATCGGCGGTCGCGGCCACGGTGGCCGCATCCCGCAATTTAAGCCTGGATCAGTTGAACGAACGCGATCTGGGTGTCGTGCAGGCGCTGGCGGCTTACTGGGACACCCTGGGCTGGGTCTATTTCGCCAGTGGCGATTTGCCAAGGGCCGAAAAGTACGTGCGGGCTGCCTGGAGTCTCGATGCGCACAGCGAAGTCTCCGATCACCTAGGGCAGATCTACGAAAAGATGGGGCGCAAAGACGATGCCGTCCGCGCATACTCCATGGCGCTGACTGACCTCCGGCCGGTTCCGGAGGCCCGCATCCACTTGGCTGCGCTGGTGGGTGACAGCAAGGTCGAGTCTACCGCCTCGCGATATCGCGAAGATTCGCAGCGCTGGCGCACGGTGGACCTGGGCAAGATCGCCAAGGGAACTGGGAGCGCCGAATTCTTCCTGATGTTCGCGAACAACGGCTCGGGGGCCACTGTGGAGGGCGTCAAGTTCATCCGCGGAGACGAGAAACTGAAGATCCTGACAGAGGCGCTGCGCACCGCCCGGTACAACCTATATTTTCCCGACGACTCACCAGCCAAGGTAGTGCGCCGGGGAATACTCTCTTGCTCTCAGGCCACCGGCACCTGCACATTCGTGCTGCTCCTGCCCCAGGATGTGACCTCGGTGGACTAAGCTTGCTCCGCCAGCTTGAGCGGACGCTGGTGCCAGGCCGTAGCCTGCTCGTAAGCATGCGCCAAGCGAAGGACCCTGGCCTCCTCCCAGTGCGGGCCGATGATCTGCAATCCGATTGGCAGACCCGCCAGGGTGAAACCGCATGGAATGGAAATCGCCGGCAGTCCCCACACGTTTACCGGGCGGGTGTTGCGCAGCAGGAGGATTTCGCGCGGGCGCAGCAGCTCGGGATTCTGCTGCAGCTCCGCCAGCGTAGGCGGTGGCACAGGGGTTGTAGGTGTCACCAGGACATCCATATTTTCAAAGACTTTGCCGATTTCGCGCCGCACCTGTTCCATCTCGCGGCGACGGAGAATGTAGTCGACGGCGGTGACGCTGGCGCCGGCTTGAATGCGCCTCAAGGTTTCCGGTTGATAGAGCTCGGGAGTGCGGGCCACGAACTCCGCGTGGTAGGCATAAGATTCGGCGCTCTGCACGCTGCGGTCGGTGGGGACTGGGAGCTCGATGTCGCGGATGTCCGCGGTCAAAGATGCCAGCACCGTGAGAGCCTGGCTGACGGCCGCGGCGACTTCCGGGTGCAGATCGTCGTAGAAGTAGGCGCGGGGAACGCCGATGCGGAGATGCTTGGTGTCGCCTCGGAGCGCAGCGACATAATCGGCGTCTGGGGTGTCGAAAGTGGTGGTGTCTTTTTCATCGTAGCCCGCGATGGCATGCAGCAACACGGCAGCATCTGCAACCGTGCGCGCGATCGGCCCCACGTGGTCGAGCGACCAGGAAAGCGGAATGACGCCGCGGGCGCTGACCCGTCCATACGTCGGTTTCAGGCCGACCATCCCGCACACTGCCGCCGGCTGGCGAATCGAACCCGCGGTGTCGGTCCCAATCGCGCCATAGCCGAGATCAGCCGCCACCGCTGCCGCCGAGCCGCTGGACGAGCCTCCGGCGATGTGTGCGGGGTTCCAGGGATTGCGGACCTCGCCGTAATAACTCACCATCGAACTGGCGCCGTAGGCGAACTCGTGCAGATTCTGCTTGCCTAGCAACACGGCCCCGGCGTCTTTCAGGCGGCGGACGACCTCCGCATCGTCTGTCGGGACACGATGCTTGAACAGCGCGCTTGCGGCGGTGGTGCGGACACCGGCGGTCTCGAGGATGTCCTTCAAACCGAGGGGGATTCCGTGCAAGGGGCCGCGCCAATGCCCATCATGAATTTCCTTTTCTGCTTGCTGCGCCCGCGCCGCCGCGCTGTCGGCCATGACTGTGATGAAGGCATTCAAGATGGGATTGAGGCGTTCGATGCGCTCCAGGCATTGCGTGGTCAGTTCGACCGGGGAGACAGCGCCGTGGCGGAGTTGCTCGCCAATCTCGAGGATCGTGGGGTGCAATGGAATCGCCTCTCTACCAGAGTTTTATTATCCCCGAAAGCGATCCCACTGGCGGGGTGGGAAAGGCCTATAATTTCCCCGTTTGGCCATCCGCCGGAGGTCTAAGATATCTCCATGGCACAGATGACTGTGACGCCGGTCACCACGCAAGGGTTCCTACTGGACGGCAAGTGGATTGAGGAAGGGGATGCGGTGGAAGTGCGCGCTCCTTACGACGGCAGCGTGATCGCCCGCGTGTTCCAGGGAAGAAGCGAGCATGCCGACGCGGCCATCGCGGCTGCGGTGAAGGCCTTCGGCACGACGCGCCGCCTGCCCGCCTTCGAACGCCAGCGCGTGCTCCGCCGCGTGGCCGAGAACATCAGCGAGCGCAAGGAAGAATTCGCCCGTACCCTGGCGCAGGAGGCCGGCAAGCCCATCAAGGCGGCGCGTTCCGAGGTGGGACGCGCGATTTTCACCTTTAACGTCGCAGCCGAGGAAAGCACTCGCATTTACGGCGAATATCTTCCTCTCGATTGGCAGGAGTCCACCGCCGGGCGCTGGGGGATCGTGCGTCGCTTTCCTCTGGGGGCGATTGCCGGCATCACGCCGTTTAACTTTCCCCTGAACCTGGTTGCACACAAAGTGGCACCGGCCATTGCCTGCGGCTGCACCATGGTGCTCAAGCCTGCGCCGCAAACTCCGTTGAGCGCGCTGCTGCTGGCGGAAGCGGTGCAGCAGGCCGGTTGGCCCGATGGCGCTCTGAACGTGCTTCCGCTCTCCAACGAAGACGCTGGCCTGCTTGTGAGCGACGAGCGGCTCAAGCTCATCAGCTTTACCGGCAGCGCTGCCGTGGGCTGGGACATCAAACGCCGCGCCGGCAAGAAAAAGGTCATTCTTGAACTGGGCGGCAATGCGGGCGTCATTGTGCACAGTGATGCCGACCTCGCCTATGCCGCCGATCGCTGCGTGGCGGGCGGTTTCGCCTATGCCGGCCAGACCTGCATCTCAGTGCAGCGCATTCTGGTGGAGCGCTCGGTCTGTGGCCGGTTCACCGAACTGCTGCTGGCAGGGGTCAAAAAGCTGCAGGCGGGCGACCCGTTGCAGGAATTCACCGACCTCGGTCCGCTCATCCGCGAGAGTGACGCCATCCGCGCCAGCGACTGGGTGCAGGAGGCCGTGCGCGGGGGCGCTCGTCTGTTGTGTGGCGGCCGTCGCAACGGGCCGGTGCTGGAGCCCACGGTCCTGACCGGCACCCGTCCGGACATGAAAGTGAATTGCCAGGAAATTTTCGCGCCTGTGGTTACGGTCGAGCCTTATGACGACTTCGGCGAGGCCTGCCGGCAAATCAACAACTCTCCCTACGGGTTGCAGACCGGCATCTTCACCCGCGACGCCAAGCTGCTGTTCAACGCCTACGAGGAACTGGAAGTCGGCGCGGTGATTGGCGGGGATGTGCCGACCTTCCGCATTGACCACATGCCGTACGGCGGGGTCAAAGACTCCGGATTGGGCCGCGAGGGATTGCGCTACGCCATCGAGGAGATGACCGAGCCCAGGCTGCTGGTCATGAATCTGCGCTAGCCGGAGCGCCCTTGCCGTGCGTCGGCGTTCCGCCGGAGTGCCGAATTTTCCCGGCAAGGCCAATGCCCGCGAGCGGCCCTCATTTTCACAGTTCTCGGAACCTCATCGCCTCGTTTCCTGAATTTAATTTGTCATCACCCGACACAACCCTTCCGGTTTGTTATAATCACCCGTTTTCGTGTTCAACGTCACAACCAACCGTGAGCACTTAACCAGATCAGACAACGCTGCATGAACCGGGGACTTCGTGGTGTGGTTCCCGCTGCACGCAAAGTTTCACTCGATGCAGATCTTTCATCGCAGTACGAATACCCTCTCCCGGGCAACGATTTTTGGCGCCGTCTTTGTGGTGGCGGCGCTGTTCTGGGTGGCGGCAGCGGTGCAGCGCTCGCCCTACGTGACCTATGCCGGAGTGGCGCGGCCGCAGCCCGCGCCCTTCAGCCACCAGCATCACGTGGCCGGGCTGGGGATTGATTGCCGCTACTGCCACACTTCGGTGGAGACCTCGAGCTTTGCCGGCATCCCGCCGACCAAGACCTGCATGAACTGCCACTCCCAGATCTGGACCAACGCGGAGATGCTGGAGCCGGTGCGCGAGAGCTATCGCAGCGGCAAGTCCCTGGTGTGGAACCGGGTGGATGATCTCCCCGACTTCGTGTATTTCAACCACAGCATTCACATCAACAAGGGGGTCGGCTGCAACACCTGCCACGGGCCGGTGGACCGCATGCCGTTGATGTATAACTACGCTTCTCTGCAAATGGAGTGGTGCCTCGACTGCCATCGCGCGCCGGACAAGTATCTGCGCCCGCGCGACCAGGTGTTCAACATGCGCTACCAGCAGCCCGCGAGCAGCCAGCCGGTCGTGGTGGATGGGAAGGAATACACCGACCAGCTCTCCCTGGGCGCGGCGTTGTTCAGGAAATACAAGGTGCGGTCGGTGAACGACATTACGAGTTGTTCGACGTGTCATAGATGAGTGGGTGCTGTGTTAGAGATTTGTCATCCTGAGCGGAGTGACCGCGTCAAGCGGTCGCGGAGTCGAAGGACCTTGCGCTGGGAATGCCAAGGATCGGTTGATGCTGTGGCCGAGGGTGGGGATCCTTCGACTACGTGAGATTCCGCTCCGCGGATCTCGCTTCGCTCAGGATGACCGTGTTTAGTGAACGATGAACTACGAAAAGCCAAAGCGCGAGGATGTTTGTGCCGGTAAGAAGCTTGACCTGGACACGGTGCGGGAGCGCATTGCGGAGACCCGCGGCCCGGAATTCTGGCGCAGCCTCGAAGAACTCGCGGGCAGCGCCGAGTTCCAGGAGATGATGCACCGCGAATTTCCCAAGGGCGCGTCGGAGTGGCTGAACGGGGCCTCGCGTCGCGGCTTCCTCAAGCTGATGGGCGCATCGCTTGCGCTCGCCGGCATGACCGCCTGCACCAAGCAGCCGCTGGAACCCATAGTGCCCTATGTGCGCCAGCCGGAAGAACTCGTTCCCGGGCGGCCGTTGTTCTACGCCACGGCGTTCACGCTGGGCGGATACGCGTCGCCGGTGCTGGTGGAAAGCAACATGTACCGGCCCACCAAGATTGAAGGCAACGAGCAGCATCCTGCCAGCCTGGGCGGGACGGACATCTTTGCGCAGGCTTCGCTGCTGGAGTTGTACGATCCCGACCGCTCACAGACCATTACTCACTTGGGGAATGTCCGCACTTGGAGCAATTTGCTGGAGGCGATCCGCGGGCCGCTGTCCATCCAGAAGGGGTTGCAGGGCGCAGGCATTCGCATACTGACGCAGACCATCTCCTCGCCCACGTTGGCCGATCAGCTGCGCAATCTCCTGAAGATTTATCCGCAGGCCAAGTGGCATGTGTACGAGCCGGTCAACCGCGACAACGTCTACGAAGGAGCGAAGCTGGCCTTCGGGCAGCCGATGGAGACGCGCTACGACTTCTCGAAAGCCGATGTGATTTTGTCGCTGGATGCGGATTTTCTGTCCGCGGGGTTTCCCGGCTCGACACGTTACATCCGCGACTTCGCCGCACGCCGCGGTCCCGACGGCAATATCAACCGGCTGTATGTGGTGGAGAGCGGGATGAGCGCGACCGGGGCGAAGGCGGACCATCGTGCGCCCATGAGCGCGCGTGGCATTGCAGACTTTGCGGATTCTCTCTCCCGAGTGGTCCACGGCGATGAGCATGTAGTTTCCGGGCCGACTGGCCCTGAGGGGTTTTACCCTGCATTGTGGAAAGACTTGTTTGCTCATCAAGGTTCCGTGATTGTTATTCCTGGTGATCATCTGCCTCCGCTCATTCACGCGGCGGCCCATGCGCTGAATCAGACGCTCGGTAATGTCGGCAAGACTGTCCTCTACACCGATCCGCTCAGCGCCAATCCGGTGAACCAAACCGAATCGCTCAAAGATCTTGTCGCCGACATGCGCGCCGGCAAGGTGGACATGCTCGTGATTCTTGGAGGCAATCCCGCCTTCGAGGCTCCCGCTGACTTCGATTTTGCCGATGCGCTGAAGAACACGAATATCCCCATCCGCGTGCACCTCGGCCTCTATCAGAACGAGACCGCCGAGCTTTGCCAGTGGCATGTCAACGAGGCCCACTACCTGGAAGCCTGGGGCGATGCCCGCGCGTACGACGGCACCGTGAGCATCGTGCAGCCCTTGATTGCCCCGCTTTACGGTGGCAAGAGCGCCAATGAGCTTGTGGCGGCTCTGTCGGGTCAGACCTCCGCCTCCGGTCACGACATCGTGCAGGCCTACTGGCAGGGTCAACATGCCGGCGCCGACTTCGAACAATTCTGGCGCAAGTCGCTGCATGACGGGTGGGTTGAAGGCACTACGTTCCAGCCGAAACAGCTGGCCCTGAAGGCCAACCAATTCCCGGGATCCAGCGCTCCTAACCAAAACGCCGTCGAGATCAACCTTCGTCCCGACCCCTCCATCTACGACGGCCGCTTTGCCAACAACGGCTGGCTGCAGGAAGTGCCCAAGCCCATGTCCAAGATGACTTGGGATAATCCCGTCCTGATCAGCCCGACCATGGCCGACCGCCTGCAACTCAAGAGCGAGGACGTCGTTGAACTGGAGCTGAACGGCAAGAAGATTACCGCTCCAGTCTGGGTTCAGGCTGGACATCCCGACAACGCGGTTACCGCGTATCTCGGCTACGGACGCCGCCGCGCTGGCCGCGTCGGCACGGGCGCGGGCTTCGACATGTATCCGCTGCGCTACAGCGCGACGCCTTGGTCGGCGTCGGGAGTGGTGATCCGCAAGACCGGCGACACTTACAAGCTGGCAACCACCCAGGGCTATCAGACGATGGACACGCCGGTCGGCGCACGCCCGCTGGTGCGCACGGCTTCACTCGAGGAATACAAGAAGGAGCCAAAATTCGCGCAGGAGGAGCAGCCGCCGCACGAGCTGACGCTCTATTTCGACTATCCCTACAAGAACGAAGCCTACGCCTGGGGGATGGCGATTGACCTGAACAGGTGCGTGGGCTGCAACAACTGCATCATCGCCTGCCAGTCGGAAAACAACATTGCCGTGGTGGGTAAGGAGCAGGTGGTCCTAGGCCGACACATGCACTGGTTGCGCGTGGACGCCTACTACCAGGGCGACCGTGCCAATCCCAGGGCATACTTCCAACCCGTCCCATGTATGCAGTGCGAGAACGCGCCCTGCGAAGTCGTCTGCCCGGTGGGCGCCACCGTGCACAGCAGCGAGGGCCTGAACGACATGGTCTACAACCGCTGCGTAGGGACGCGCTACTGCTCCAACAACTGTCCCTACAAGGTGCGGCGGTTCAATTTCCTGCTCTTCCAGGACTGGACCACGCCCCAGTTCAAGATGATGCGCAATCCAAACGTCAGCGTGCGGAGCCGCGGCGTCATGGAAAAATGCACCTACTGCGTGCAGCGGATTAACGCTCATCGCATTGACGCCGAGCGCGAGGACCGCAAGATCCGCGACGGCGAGATTCAGACCGCGTGCCAGCAGTCCTGTCCCGCGGACGCGATTGTATTCGGCAACATCAACGATCCCGACAGCCGGGTGTCGAAGCTGAAGGCCGAGGCGCGCAACTACAGCCTCCTGGCCGACCTCAACACCCGGCCGCGGACCACATATCTGGCGGAGATACGCAACCCGAACCCGGAACTGGAAGGATAGGCAGAGCGCAAGCAACTTCATGGACGAACGCAGCGAACAGCTGGTAGCGGGCGGCAAGCAGGCTCCGGTCATTGAGCCCGGTTACACCTTCGGCTCGGTCACGGACAAGATCAGCTCCATTGTGCTGACGCGCCCGACCTCGACGGGGTGGTTCGTGGGCTTCGGGGTGTTTTTCCTGCTCACCATGATGATGCTCTATGCCATCGGCTACCTGTTTGTCCGCGGCATCGGCATCTGGGGGGTGAACATCCCCATCGGCTGGGGATTTGCCATCGTCAACTTCGTGTGGTGGATCGGCATCGGGCATGCCGGGACGCTGATCTCCGCCATCCTGCTCTTGTTACGCCAGTCGTGGCGCAACTCCATCAACCGTTTCGCCGAAGCGATGACGCTGTTTGCGGTGGCCAGCGCGGGCATTTTCCCACTGATTCACGTCGGCCGCCCGTGGCTCGCCTACTGGCTCTTCCCATATCCGAACACCATGGGGGTGTGGCCGCAATTCCGCAGCCCGCTGGTGTGGGACGTTTTCGCGGTCTCCACCTATTTCACTATTTCGCTGGTGTTCTGGTTCATCGGATTGATTCCCGACCTGGCGACGTTGCGCGATCGCTCGGAGAATCGTGTGGCGCGGTTCATCTACGGCATGCTGGCCATGGGCTGGCGGGGTTCGGCGCGCCACTGGTTTCGCTACGAGACAGCGTATCTGCTGCTTGCGGGACTGGCCACGCCGCTGGTGCTCTCGGTGCACACTGTCGTTAGCTTCGACTTCGCTATCGGCATCGTCCCCGGATGGCACACCACCATCTTTCCCCCCTATTTTGTGGCGGGAGCGATTTATTCCGGCTTCGCCATGGTGCTCATGCTAGCCATCCCCATCCGCAAGATTTATGGGCTACAGGACTTCATCACCGAGCGCCATCTGGAGAATTCGGCGAAGGTCATGCTGGCGACGGGTTTGATCGTAGGCTACGGGTACATCATTGAAGCCTTCATGGGGTGGTACAGCGGAAATCGCTATGACGCCTTCACCCTGTGGAACCGTCTGCACGGCCCCTATGCGTTTTTCTACTTCATGCTGCTGGCGTGCAACCTGGTGATTCCGCAGCTGCTGTGGATTCGGAAGCTGCGCACCAGCCCGGCCTGGCTATTCGTGGTGTCGGGTGTGATTCTGACGGGCATGTGGCTGGAGCGCTTCATCATCGTGGTGGTCAGCCTGCACCGCGACTTCCTCAACTCGTCGTGGGGCATGTACTACCCCACGCGCTGGGACTGGATGACCTACGTCGGGACCATCGGCATGTTCCTGGCGGCCATCTTCCTGTTCGTGCGCATCCTGCCCATGATCTCGATCTTCGAGATGCGCACGCTGCTGCCGGAAGCGGAGGTCAAAGAATGAAGCGCCCTCCCATCTACGGCATGATGGCGGAATTCGATTCTGCCACAGCCCTGGTCGCAGCCGCTCATCAGACGCACGAAGCGGGCTACCAGAAGATCGACGCCTACAGCCCGTTCCCGGTGGAGGGCCTGGCGGAAGCCATCGGGTTCCACAAGAATGCGGTGCCGTTGGTAGTGCTGGTTGGCGGACTGATCGGGGGACTGTCCGGATACCTCATGCAGTACTGGATCTCGGCCATCAGCTATCCCATCAACGTGGGCGGCAAGCCCTATCACTCCTGGCCGGCATTCATTGTGGTGACGTTCGAGATGACGATCCTGTTCGCGGGATTGGCGGCGGTCTTCGGCATGCTGGCGCTGAACGGCTTGCCCATGCCTTATCACCCGGTGTTCAATGTGCCGCGCTTCGCCTTTGCCACTAAGGACCGGTTCTTCCTGATTGTGTTCTCTTCCGATGCCAAATATGACAGTGTGCGGACCCGGCAATTTCTCGAGGGTCTGACTCCGAAGTCTATTTCGGAGGTGCCCAGCTAGAGCCATGGGGAGCCTGAGGAAAATATCGCGGGTGGGCGCGCTGACGCTATTGCTCGCCGGCTGCCGCCAGGATATGCACGACCAGCCGCGCTTCAAGCCGCTGGCAGAGAGCGATTTCTACAGCGATCTGCGTTCGGCCCGGCCGCCGGTGGAGGGAACGGTGGCCCGCGGGCAGTTGCACGCCGACACCTATTTCTACACCGGGAAAGTCGGCAACAATCCCGGCGACTTCATGCCGTTTCCGGTGACCGAGGAAGTACTGGCGCGGGGGCGCGAGCGCTTCAACATCTACTGCGCTCCTTGTCACTCGAGGTTGGGCGATGGCAACGGGATGGTGCCGTCGCGCGGATTTCCCCGCAAGCCGCCTTCGTATCACATCGAGCGGCTGCGCAAGGCCCCGCTGGGCTATTTCTACGACGTGATCAGTAACGGCTTCGGCATCATGCCTGACTATGCCTCGCAGATTCCGCCGCGCGACCGCTGGTGCATCATCGCGTACATCCGCGCCCTGCAGCTGAGCCAGGACGCGACCATGGCGGAGGTGCCGGCGGAGCAGAAGGTTCCGTCTGCGCCGCCCCAGTTCGAGCAACCCGGATCAGGAGCGACTTTGCCGGTCGTGCAACCTGTACCCGCGAAGGCAGCGCCCGAGGAGCCCAAATGAGCATGGCGCACATGCGGAACCCGGATTTGATGGCGCCGCCGGTGGTCAGGACCATCGGGCAACGCTCGCTGATTGTGGGCGCAATCTTCAGCATCATCGCCATCGCCGGGGCGTTTGCACAGCCGACCGTGTTCTTCCGCGGCTACCTGCTCAGCTTCATGGCCTGGCTGGGAGTAGCGCTCGGGTCCATGGCCGTTCTCATGCTGCGCCACATGACCGGAGGCGGCTGGGGCATGGTCATCCGCCGCACCATGGGCGCTGCCATGCGCACCCTGCCGCTTATGGCCCTGTTGTTTGTTCCCATCCTGTTCGCGCTTCCCAGACTCTATCCTTGGGCGCGCCCCCTGGACTCGATTACGGACGCACATCTGCGTGAGCACCTGAAGGAGATCACCAAGTCTTATCTCTCGGTGAATGGGTTCATCGTGCGCGCCGTCATCTACTTTGCCATCTGGAATACCCTGTCGTTCCTTTTGACGAAATGGTCGCGAGAGCAGGACCAGCCTCCTGCCCGTGACCACAGCAAACGCTTCCGCGCGCTCAGCGGACCCGGTCTGATCCTGTATGGTTTCACCATCTCTTTTGCCGCGATTGACTGGGTCATGTCTCTCGATCCCAGCTGGATGTCAACCATCTACGGACTGCTGGTGCTGGCCGGAGAAGTTTTGTCGGCGATCTGCTTCGCGGTTGTGATTGAGCGGATTCTGGTCCGCTACCGGCCGATGTCGGAGATGTTGAAACCCGATCATGTGCACGACCACGGCAAGCTGATGCTCACTTTCATCATGGTGTGGGCTTACTTTGGTTTTTCGCAGTGGCTCATCATCTGGGCAGGGAATCTGCCCGAAGAGATCACTTGGTACATGCGGCGGCTGAACGGCGGCTGGGGGGCCATCGGACTGTTCCTGGTTGTTTTCCATTTTGCGGTCCCCTTTGTCTTGTTGTTATCGCGGCCATTTAAGCGCGACGTGACCCGGCTGGTCTGGCTGGCGATCTGGCTGATGCTGATGCGCTACCTGGACCTTTTCTGGAACATCGAACCGAACTTCTCTGCAACTTTGACGGTGACCTGGGCAGACGTGGTCGTCCCCGTCGCCATGGGCGGTCTGTGGCTGGCATATTTTTTCAGGAACCTTGGCTCCATGCCGTTGTTGCCCGCCTATGACCCGGATGCGAAAGAAATCCTGGAACCGGTCCATGAGTGAAGAGACGAACAAACACGCGGCCAGCGGCAACCACGGCGACTTCGAACGCTCGGATTTGAGTGCCCGCGCGGTGTACAGCTTTCTGGTGGGGCTGGCCATCGTCACGGTGGTGATCTATTTCATCCTGCGGGGAATGTACAGCTACCTGGATGCCTATGAACGGTCTCACCAGCCAGCGCAGAATCCCCTGGTGCAGAGGATCGAGGCGGACACCCGCAAAGTGAGTCGGGAAGAGACCGAGAGGTTCCCCCAGCCGCGTTTGGAGACCAACGAGCGCCACCAGTTGAACGATGTCCTCCTGAATGAAGAAGAGACTTTGAACAGCTACGGGTGGGTGGACCAGAAGACAGGAGTGGTGCATATCCCCATCCAGCGCGCCATGGAACTGGTGGCCCAACGCGGCCTGCCGGTGCGCCCGCAAGAGGGGGTCTCGCCGGCCGCCGCGGGAAGCAAAGCGCAGCGGAACCAGAAACCCGAACGCGGCAAAATGCCGGCAGGACAGCACTAGGCGCGAAATCAGTGACGCCCAATAACGGGAGGCCACAGGGCAGTAATCGCCAAGAGACCTCCAAGGGGACAAAGCAGTGAGTGGTTCAACGAAGTGGAAAAAGTCGAGTTCGATCTTGCCAGCCGTCGTCCTCTGCCTTGCGGTCTCGGCTTGGGGACAAGCCATGTCCCAGGGGATACTTTCCCCTCCTGCCAATATGCGCCCGCCGGGGCTGAAGGATGTGGGCATCGAGCAGAACCTGAATGAGCAGATTCCGCCCGACCTGGTTTTCCGCGACGAGACGGGGAAGGCAGTCCGGTTGGGTGATTACTTCGGCCGCAAGCCGATGATCCTCAACCTGGTCTATTACCGGTGCCCCATGCTGTGCGGCGAGGTCCTCAGCGGTCTGGCCAGCGCGCTGCGCGTGCTCAAGTTCGATGTAGGCAATCAGTTTGACGTTCTCACCGTCAGCTTCGACCCGCACGAGACCCCGGAGATAGCGGCTGCCAAGAAGGCGGAGTACCTGAAGCGCTACGGACGCGCGGGAGCGGCCGGGGGCTGGCACTTCCTGACGGGGCCGCCGGAGTCCATTGCCGCGCTTACCAAGGCTGCCGGATTCCAGTACCACTACGATTCCAGCAGCGGCCAGTTTGCCCACGCCACCGCGATCATGATCCTCACCCCGGCGGGCAAGATCTCGCAGTACTACTACGGGGTCGAGTATGCGCCGAAGGATTTGCGCCTGGGTTTGATCCAGGCCTCCGGCGAAAAAATCGGCAATCTTGTGGACGAGGTCCTGCTGTACTGCTATCACTACGATCCGGCGACTGGGAAGTACGGTGCCGTGATCACCCGCATCCTGCGTTTGGCGGGCCTCGCCACTATGCTGGGGATCGGGCTTCTGATTGCGATCATGTCACGTCAACGATCGGTGCGGAATCGTCCGGCAGAACGAGTTACCTAGCTATGTTTCAGAACTTTCCACTGTGGCCCATAAGCGCCTCGACGATGTCGGGCAGAGTCGACGCGCTGTTCATTTTTCTGCTGGTCGTGTGCGGGTTCATGACCATTGCCATCTTTGTCCTGATCCTGTTCTTTGCCGCCCGTTACCGCCGCCGGCCCGGGTTCGAGGCCGAGCAGATTGAAGGCTCCAACGCTTTGGAACTGACCTGGTCCATCGTCCCGCTCGCGATCTTCATGGTGATCTTCACATGGGGCGCAGTGATTTACTTTCAGGGACGCACTCCCCCGCAAGGCGCAGACGAGATCTATGTAGTGGCCAAGCAGTGGATGTGGAAGCTGCAGCATGAAGGCGGGCAGCGCGAAATCAACGAACTGCACGTGCCGGTTGGGCGCGACATCAAGATGATCATGACCTCTCAGGACGTGATCCACAGCTTCTACGTCCCCGCCTTCCGCATCAAGCAGGACGTGCTTCCCGGCCGCTACACCACGGCTTGGTTTCACGCCACCAGAGCGGGCACCTATCACCTGTTTTGCGCCGAGTATTGCGGCACACAGCACTCCGGAATGATCGGGCAGGTCGTGGTCATGGAACCGGCGCAGTACGAAGCCTGGCTGGCGGGCGGGACCTCCGGAGCGCCGCTGGCGGTCACCGGACAAAAGCTCTTCGCGGAGCTGGGCTGCTCCACCTGCCACCGCTCCGATGCCCAGGGCCGCGGGCCCGATCTCGATGGGGTTTTTGGCAAACCGGTGTTGCTCGAGGACGGCCGCACCGTGACCGTGGACGAGGACTATGTCCGGGAATCGATTCTGAGCCCGGCGGCCAAGGTGGTGAAGGGATTCAAACCGATCATGCCGACCTTCCAGGGCATAGTCAGCGAAGAGCAAGTCAACGCGCTGGTCGCCTACGTCAAGTCGCTGGCCCAGCCACCACCCGGACAGGCGACCAGGAGCGCGAACCTGGCCGCCCCGCAAACCCATACGGAACAGGTGCACTAACCATGGCTACCGCAGCATTCCCGGCCAGCGAACGCGAGCACTATCTGAATAAAGATTACGGTATCCGCTCGTGGCTGCTCACCACTGACCACAAGCGCATCGCGCTGCTGTATCTCCTTTCGATCACCTTCTTCTTCTTTATCGGGGGCTTCTTCGCTCTGCTGATAAGGCTTGAATTATTGACCCCGGCGGGCGACCTGGTGCAGGCCGACACCTACAACAAGCTCTTCACCATGCACGGGCAGGTAATGATTTTCTTCTTTCTGATCCCTTCCATTCCCGCCGTGCTGGGAAACTTCCTGGTGCCACTGATGATCGGCGCCAAAGACCTGGCCTTCCCGCGGATCAACCTGCTGAGCTGGTACCTCTACATTATCGCCGGGGTCATGATGCTGCACGCCATGCTGACGGGGGGCGTGGACACCGGTTGGACGTTTTACACGCCTTTCAGCACCGCTTTCAGCAACACCCGGGTGATCGAGGCTGGACTTTCCATCTTTGTGGCCGGATTTTCTTCCATCCTCACGGGACTCAACTTTGTGGTGACCATCCATCGCATGCGCGCGCCGGGAATGACCTGGTCACGCTTGCCGCTGTTCATCTGGGCACTCTATGCCACCAGCATCATTCAGTTGCTGGGCACGCCGGTGCTGGCCATCACCCTGGTGCTGGTGGTGCTGGAGCGCGCCTTCCACTTCGGGATCTTCGACCCGACGCAGGGGGGCGATCCGTTGCTGTTCCAGCACCTGTTCTGGTTCTACTCCCATCCCGCGGTTTACATCATGATCCTGCCCTCCATGGGGGTGGTGACCGAGATCATTGCCTGCTTCTCGCGCAAACGCATCTTTGGCTATAAGTTCGTCGCCCTGGCCAGCATCGGGATCGCAGTGCTGGGATTCCTGGTCTGGGCGCACCACATGTTCGTGGCGGGAATCTCACTCTACTCGGCGTTGATCTTCTCCATCCTGAGCTACCTGGTCGCGGTGCCCTCGGCGATCAAAGTCTTCAACTGGACTGCGACCATGTACAAGGGCTCCATCTCGTTCTCCACTCCCATGCTGTACGCGTTCGGCTTCATCGGCCTGTTCACGATGGGGGGAATGACGGGGCTGTTCCTGGCGTGCCTGGGAGTGGATGTGCACGTGACCGACACCTATTTTGTGGTGGCCCACTTCCACTACATCATGGTGGGCAGCGCGGTCATGGGTTACCTGGGGGGCATGCATTTCTGGTGGCCCAAGATTTCCGGCCGCATGTACCCGGAGGGCTGGGGCAGGCTGGCCGCTCTGACCGTCTTTATCGGCTTCAATCTGACGTTCTTCCCGCAATTCATTCTGGGTTACATGGGCATGCCGCGGCGTTACTGGCAGTATCCGCCGGAGTTCCAGATTCTGAATGTGCTGTCCACCGCGGGCTCGACCATACTGGCCGTCGGCTACGTCCTGCCCATGGTCTACTTCCTGTGGTCCATGCGCTATGGCAAGCATGCCACCGACAACCCCTGGGGAGCTGCGGGTCTGGAGTGGAAAACGGCTTCGCCGCCTCCCACCTTCAACTTTGACGAGCCCCCGCAGGTCAGCTGGGAAGCCTACGACTACGAGCACATCCCCGCTCCCGAGGAGGTCCCCGTTGCACGATAGCTCAGCCGCGGTCGAAACCCACAGCCCCGCCCTGCGGCATCACTTCGCCGACATGGAGCAGCAGCGCGACGCGGCCTCGCTGGGCATGTGGCTGTTCCTGTCCACGGAGATCATGTTCTTCGGCGGCTTGTTCTGCGCTTATCTGATCTACCGCTATCTGCACTTCAATGACTTTGCGGCCGCCAGCCAAACCCTGGATATACGCCTGGGCGCAATCAACACCGGCGTGCTCATCCTGAGCAGCCTCACAGTAGCCCTGGCAGTGCATGCTGCCCAGAAGGGGCAGCGCAAGCCGCTCGTCGGTTATCTGCTGGCCACGCTCGTGCTGGGTCTGGTGTTCCTGGGCATCAAGGGCGTGGAGTACGCCGACAAATTCGAGCACCACCACGTGCCTGGACCGTCCTTCCACTTCGAAAGCGTGCCGGTAAAGGGACACGCGGAGATGCCACCGGCGGAGTCGTCTCACGCCGAGCTGTTTTTCTCCCTGTATTTCGCCATGACGGGCATGCATGCGCTGCACATGATCATCGGCATCGGCCTGTTCAGCGTGCTGACCTTCTTCGCCTGGAAGGGGCGCTATACGCCTGAATACAACACTCCCATTGAGAATGCGGGATTGTACTGGCACTTCGTTGACATCATCTGGATCTATCTGTTTCCGCTGCTCTATTTGATTAGCCGCCACCACTGAGGACGCCATGTCGGAGCACATCGTTTCACGCAAGCTGTACGTTGCCATCGGAACCACCCTGCTGGTGCTCACCGCGACCACAGTGGGGATTGCCTTCATCAACCTCGGTCCGTTCAACACCATCGTCGCTCTGAGCATTGCGACCGCCAAAGCTCTGCTCGTCATCCTGTTTTTCATGCACGTCAAGTACACCAGCGAGAAGATGACCAGGGTGGTCATCGTAGCGGCAGTCTTCTGGCTGCTCCTGTTGCTGGCTCTGAGCATGGCGGACTACGGTACGCGCCTCTGGCACTGAAACGCGGTAACACCGACAGCGGTGGCCGACCTGCGTTATACTCCCTCGTCTGGGCGAACATCCGAACCAGCGTGAGGCGCGTATGGCCTTTTGCAATTCCTGTGGCGCAACTGTGGATCCTGCATCCAAGTTCTGTCCTAAGTGCGGAGCCGGCGTACCCGCGGCAGCGGTAGCCCCCTCCGCTCCTTCACCGGCCAAGAGCAGCAGTGGCCTCAAGGTTGTTCTTATCGTGGTGGGCGTTATTGTGGCCCTGGGTATCCTGGGGGCGGGCACAGCGGCCTTCATCGGCTGGCGCATCGCCAGCAGGAGCCACGTCGAACAAAAAAATGGCAACGTGCACGTGCAGACGCCCTTTGGCGCGGTGGAGAGCACCAACGATCCCAACGAGGCCGCGCGTAAGCTTGGAGTGGCGCTCTACCCGGGAGCCCGAGTGTTGAAGGGCAATGCCGCAGACGTGAGCTTTGGCGGAATGCATAGCGTGGCAGCTCAGTTTGAAACCGACGATCCGCCTGACAAGGTTGCTGAGTTCTACAAATCGCAGTTTCCGAATGCCAATGTCTCCGCCTCCGGCGAAGACCACTACGCCATCGTTTCCGCTGCCGACAAGAATCTCATTACTATCAACATCAGGCCTCAGGACGGGAAAACCGTGATTCACATCGCCAATGTCAGCGGCAAGGGAGTGCCTACGAGCGGTTCCAGCGACTAGCCGACGCAACTCGGGGAAAGCCTGAGAACCGGGAACTGAGACCGACACCTGATGTCATCTCCGACATTCGCCACCCGGGCGCAGCTCGCAAAGTCGGCCACCGTGGATGCCTCCGCTCTGGCCGCAAGCCTGCGCCGTCACCTGCGCGGCGAGGTGCGTTTCGACAAGGGCAGCCGCGCCCTCTACGCCACCGACGGCTCCAGCTATCGCCAGGTCCCCATCGGGGTCGTGGTTCCCCGCGATCTCGACGATGTCATAGCCACAGTCGCTTTGGCGCGCGAGTTTGGCGCGCCCATCCTGTGCCGCGGCGGAGGAACATCGCTGGCCGGACAGTGCTGCAATGTAGCTGTCGTGATCGACATGTCGAAATACCTGGACGGGATTTTGCAAGTTGATCCCGTGCGCCGCCTCGCACGCGTCCAGCCCGGCGTGGTTCTGGATCACTTGCGCAACGCGGCGGAGCGGCATCACCTGACCTTCGGGCCCGACCCCGCCACCCACGATCGCTGCACCCTCGGAGGTATGATCGGCAACAACTCCTGCGGCGTGCACTCCATCATGGCGGGCAAGACCGACGACAATGTCGAGGAACTCGAGGTCCTCACCTATGACGGCCTGCGCATGCGGGTGGGGCAAACCAGTACCGAGCTCTTGGAGCAGATCATCCGTGAAGGCGGGCGCCGCGGCCAGATTTACGCCGGACTGAAGGCGCTTGCGGCGAAATATGGGGAGTTGATACGCCAGCGGTATCCCAACATTCCACGCCGCGTCTCCGGATACAACCTGAATTACCTGCTTGCGGAAAACGGGTTTCATGTCGCCCGCGCGCTGGTGGGATCGGAAGGCACTTGCGTCACCATTCTGGCAGCCACCTGCCGTCTGGTGGAGAGCCCGCCGGAGCGTGTGCTGCTTGTCATTGCCTGGCCCGACATTTATCAGTGTGCGGACCACGTCCCCGAGATCATGGCGCACAAACCCATCGGCCTCGAAGGCATGGACGATCTGCTGATCGAGTACATGAAGCGAAAAAAACTCGATCTTCCGGGGCTTGCCGTGCTGCCCGAAGGCGGAGGCTGGCTGCTGGCGGAATTTGGCGGCTCGACGCAACAAGAAGCGGAGGCGCAGGCCCGCGGCCTGATGGAATCGCTCGCAGGCAGCACCTCGCCGCCCCAGATGCGGCTGTTCACCGACAAGCAGCAGGTGAAGCGCGTCTGGGAGGTCCGCGAATCCGGTCTGGGCGCGACTTCGCACGTTCCCGGCGAGCCGTTGACCTGGGAGGGCTGGGAAGACGCCGCCGTCGCTCCCGAGAATCTTGGCAAGTACCTGCGCGACTTCCGCAAGCTGATGGCGGGCTACGGCTACCGCGGCGTGCTCTATGGACACTTCGGGCACGCCTGTGTCCATACGCGCATTAACTTCGACATGCAGTCGCGGGAGGGGGTTCGCACTTACCGCAAGTTCGTCGAAGAGTGCGCCGACATGGTTGTCGGCTACGGTGGCTCGCTCTCCGGCGAGCACGGCGACGGCCAGTCGCGCGCCGAGTTGCTTCCGCGAATGTTTGGTCGCGAACTTGTGCAGGCCTTTAGTGAATTCAAGGCGCTTTGGGATCCGGATTGGAAGATGAATCCCGGCAAAGTGGTCGAGCCGTACCGCCTGGACGAGAATCTGCGGCCGGGTGTTGATGCCCCGGTGGTGGTCCGTCCGACGCACTTTCAGTTTCCGGACGATAAGGGAGATCTTGCGCTTGCCACCCTGCGCTGCGTGGGAGTGGGCAAGTGCCGCCGCGACGAGGGCGGCGTGATGTGTCCCAGCTTCCGCGCTACCCGCGACGAAGAGCACTCCACCCGAGGGCGCGCGCACCTGCTGTGGGAGATGACTCGCGGCGACGTCCTTCGCGACGGCTGGCGCGACGAGCACGTCAAAGACTCGCTCGACCTCTGCCTCTCCTGCAAAGGCTGCAAGAGCGATTGCCCCGTTGGCGTGGATGTCGCCACCTACAAAGCGGAGTTCCTGTCGCACTACTACCAGGGCCGGATCCGTCCGCGCAGCGCCTATGCTTTCGGCAATATTGATCTGTGGGCGCGACTGGCCTCGCATGCGCCGGGGCTGGCGAATCTGGCGACGCAGTTGCCCTTCCTGCGCGAAATCTCCAAGTTGGTGGCGGGAATGCCACTGCATCGGAGCATTCCGGCCTTCGCGCCGCAAACCTTCCGCGACTGGTTCGCGCGCCGGGCACCGCGCCCTGACGGCAGTCCGGTCGTGCTGTGGCCGGACACGTTCAACAACTACTTGCTTCCGCACACCGCCCAGGCCGCCGTCGAAGTTCTGGAAGCCGCCGGTTTCCGCGTGCTGCTGCCGCTGGCGCCCCTCTGCTGCGGACGCCCACTCTACGACTTCGGCATGCTCGACCGCGCCAAGCGCCTGCTGCTCGACACGCTCGACACCCTGGCCATCGAGATCGAAGCCGGCATGCCGGTCATCGTCCTCGAGCCAAGCTGCGCCGCGGTCTTTCGCGACGAGCTGGTCAATCTTTTTCCCAACGACGCCCGCGCCCGCCGCCTGTCCGAGCGCACCTTCCTGCTCAGCGAGTTTCTGGAAAAAGAAGCTACGGGATTCCAGCCGCCCCGGCTCGATCGCAAGGCCCTGGTCCACGGCCACTGCCATCACAAGTCGGTGATGAAGATGACCGACGAGGAATCGGTGCTGAAGAAGATGGGAGTCGCGTACGAAGCCCCCGCGCCCGGCTGCTGCGGCATGGCCGGCTCGTTCGGCTTCGAGCACGAAAAATACGACATCTCGGTCGCCGTCGGAGAGCTCGAACTGCTGCCCGCGGTTCGCGAAGCCTCACCGGAAACGCTCATCATCGCCGACGGCTTCAGTTGCCGCGAGCAGATTGCGCAGGGCACCGACCGCCACGCCTTGCACCTGGCCGAGGTGATGCAGATGGCGCTGCGCGAGGGGTACCTGGGAGATGCGGGTCCCTTCGCGGAACAGGCTTCCGTTCGTCTGCGCCAAGAAGACGTACGGGCGTCAATGCGCCGGGCAGGATTGGCGGTGGCAGGGGTGGCGGCGGGCGCGGCGCTGCTGTGGGCACTCACGCGCCGCCATTAAGGCTGCGTAGCGACGGCCGCCTCGGCCGTCTGCTCAACAGAATCACAATTTACGCATTTAGTTGATTCTGCGTGACTTATGCCAGCCCTACCCATCCATGACTGATTCTGGGACAATATTCCCTTCGGGGCGGCCAGCTAAACCAGCATTCAAACTCCTGCCCCAGCGGGTGACACCATGACCCCGGAAACCCAGGTCCCCGTCTCCGAAACTTCCGCCCTGGCGGAAGCCAGGTCCACTTCCGTGGCCCCGCTGCAAGGCTCCGTCCTGGTCCTCATCCAGTTCGACGTCTGCGAGGAAATCCGCCTCGACAAGTTGCGTGAGCTGCTCGGGGCGCGCACCGAGCAGCCCAGCTTCAAGCACCCGACGCCCGGCTACATTCGCTACGAGCGTCCACCAGTGGTCGAGCCGATCGAACCCCTGGTTCTGGAAACCGGCGAACGCCTGCAAGGCCAGCTCAAGTATTACGACTACGGGGTGCTCAGCGTGGTCCTGGAGTTGCCCTTCTCCGGAGACTGGGACACCCTGGTCCGTCTGGGGAGCCGCTGGGTCTGGGACGTGGATTTCGCAGGTCAGGCGTCCCGCATCGCCCGCCAGAAGCTGGAGCACGCCGCCCCCGCCCTGGTCAAGGCGTATTCCGACTGGCTGAGCGAGGATTACTTCATCTTTCATGTGCGCGAGATCAGCGGCTCGCCCGCCGCCGCCGAACTGGTGACTTCGCGCGGAGAGCAGATCGCCCAGATCGTTCGCGGCGAAACCGCCCAACTTTCTGAAGGCGAGCGCTCCGAGATCCTGCAATCGCGCATTTCGTATTACCCCAACGATCTGGCAGTCATCGGCTACAACGCAGCGTTTCTCTACGACACTGTGGCCGGCGCCGAGACCGCCATCCAGTTGCTGGAGTATGCCAACTCCCAGCTACTGGAGTTCCGCCACTACGACGAATTCCTTACCCGCGAGCTCGAAGGAGTTTACGCGCAACTCGACAAGGGCACGGGCATGCTGGCGCGCTGGCGCCTGGCGCGTGCCGCCACCAAGCTGCATACCGTGCTGCTCGACGTGAGCGAGCTCACCGAGCACGCCGACAATGCCATCAAGTTCCTTAGCGACATGTTCTCCGCCCGCCTATATAAAGTGGCCGCCGCCAAGGTCGGCGTGCCCGACTACAAGGACCTGGTCACCCAGAAGGTGAAAACCGCCGAGGAGCTGTATCACTTTATGGTGGACCAGTTCAACCAGAGCCGGGCGTTCTTTCTGGAACTGACGGTGGTGATTATTCTGGTGGTGGAATTGGTGTATTTGTTCCGGGGAAACACGTTCTAAAGGCAGCCGGAATTGAACTTGCTGGCACGGATCAAGGGCGACATTTGGGGGCGGCTAGTGCGACCTGGGATTGTTCTGGCTGCACTGCTCTGGGCCCCGTTATTAGCCAGTGGTCAGTCGTGTCCCTCAGAATCTGAAGACGGCTCCGAAGCTCATGATGTTTCTACTCTGCACGGTACATTGGTCTACCACGACGAGTTGCGCCAATGGCTGGGTCTCAAGCTTGACCAGCCTGCTTGTGGCGAGGCGGAAATTCAACTGGTCGTTAGTGACGATGCTGCCGGGAGGCGCGCGAAGACGCTGCGCGGCTGCGCCATTACCATCACCGGACGACTCTACTTGGCCCCGACTGGATACTATTCAGCGGAACTCGCGGTCTTCGATGGAGTGCTACAGCCCGATTCATCCTGCCATCCCTACCCCCTTGAGCCTGATCCATCCCTCGCTCCGATTCCGCCAAACGTGCACAGCTATCACGTCTCTATTACGGTGGACTATCGCGGCAAAGGTCACAAGGATGTCGCTGTTTGGCAGGGAGGGAATAAGCACGTGCTGTTGAAGCCCTGGCAGGCTTATGCAGGTTACTTCTTGACCGGGGATGCAGTTATGCTGCGAGTTTACTGCGCAAAGAGTTTTCAATTGACAGGTGTGTTGCAGGATCCGCGAGTGGAGCGTGGGATATTCACGGATGACATAAGCACGGCGGTGCTACTCACGGGCTCGGGGATCAACACCGTCGCTTTCACCTGCCGGAAGTAGCCGGTGCCATCCCGCGTGGTCAAGCCGATGCAATCGATCTAGCCATTTCTGCCCCTCCCGATTTATCCTGAAACACTCTTTACCCCATACTGGAGTCCGCATGCGAGGTCTGCAAGGCAAGCGTGTGCTGATCACCGGAGGCGGCAGCGGTATCGGCGCCGCCACCGCAGCCCGCTTCCTCGAAGAGGGCTCGGCGGTCGTCGTCCTCGACCGCGACGCCAAGGCACGCGAGCGGATCCATCGCGAACTTCCCGGCCTCGCCGGGATTGTGGATGCCGACGTCTCCAACCTCAAGCAGGTCGAAGCCGCGCTCGACGACGCAGTCAAACTGATGGGCGGCCTCGACGTGCTCATCAACAACGCCGGCATCAGCATCCGCCACAACTTCCTCGAGATCACTGCGGAAGAATGGGACAAGGTCATCGCCGTCAACCTGACCGGCGTCTTCTACGTAGCGCAGGCTGCGGCGCGACACATGGTGCGTCACGACGGCGGGATCATTCTGCAAACCGCGTCCACCAATGGCATTATGGGATACCCTTACTACGCCGATTACAATGCCACCAAGGCGGGGGTGATCGAACTCACGAAGTCCATGGCGCTCGAGCTAGCTCCCAAGGTGCGAGTGTGCGCGGTCGCTCCGGGATACGTGCTCACCCCCATGCAGCGCGCCGAATATACCGATGAAATGCTGGACGAAGTGAACCGCAAGATTCCTCTGCGCCGCCACGCCAAGCCGGAGGAGATCGCGGCGCTGTTCGCGTTTCTGGCTTCCGATGATGCGGCCTACATGACCGGGCACGTGTACACGATTGACGGCGCGGAAACCGCCGGGAGTTTGGCGGGGAGGTAGGCTGTTGAGAGTCGATCGCTCCTGGCTTCTGGCTACTGGCTCCTGGCAATCAAGTCCTGCTTGATAGAAGCCAGTTGCTAGTAGCCAGCAGCCGCAGAACACCATGCCCTCACCAACTCGCTATACCGGCGCGCTCAAAGGCAAGACCGCTATCATCACCGGCGGGGCGTGCGGCATTGGGCGCGCCACCGCCCACCTCTTCGCCCGCGAAGGCGCGTCCGTCGTCATTGCCGACAAGAATGAGGCCTCGGGTAACGTTGTGAGCGGAGAAATCACCGCCTTCGGCGGTCGTGCCATCTTCGTGTCCGCCAACGTCACCAGCGCCGCCGATTGCCAGCGTCTGGTCGAGCGTGCTGTCCGCGAGTTCGGCGGCATTCATGTCCTCGTCAACAACGCCGGCATCATCCGCCGAGCTTCCATCGTCGAACTCAACGAACAGGACTGGGACCGGGTGATGGCCGTCAATGTAAAGTCTGTCTTCCTGATGTCGCGGCAGGTCATTCCCCTGATGGCCCAGGCCGGCGGGGGTTCCATCATTAATATGGCTTCGGGATGGGGCCTGACCGGCGGGCCGAAGGCGGCGGTGTATTGCGCGTCCAAAGGCGCAGTCGTGCTGCTGACTAAGGCGATGGCGGTGGATCACGGCCCACAGAAGATTCGCGTAAACTGCATCTGCCCCGGCGATACCGACACGGATATGCTGCACAATGAAGCCCAGCAGTTGGGCGAACCGAAGGATCGTTTTCTGGCCGAGGCTGCCCGCCGTCCACTCGGTCGCATCGCCCAACCGGAAGAGATCGCTCAGGCAGCCCTGTATCTCGCGAGCGATGCGGCTTCGTTCGTGACCGGCACAGCGCTGGTGGTGGATGGCGGAGGACTGGCAGGATCGGTGTGATTGAACCAGCAGTTAGCAGTTAGCAATTAGCATTCAGCCGGCGGAGCCGTGTGCCAATTGCCAATTGCCTCTCTCTCCCCCATGCGCCTGAAAGGCAAAATTGCTCTCATCACCGGCGGCACCTCCGGCATCGGCGAAGCTACGGCGCTCCTGTTTGCGAAGGAAGGTGCCAAGATTGCCGTTGCTGGGCGCAATGAAAAACGCGGCCACGAGGTGACAGCGAGAATCCTGAAAGACGGTGGCCAAACCATCTTCCTTCGCGCCGACGTGCGCAAGGCCGACGACTGCCGCCGGGCGGTGGACGAGACGGTGAAGACCTTCGGAGGCATAGACATCCTCTTCAACAATGCCGGCGTTTTCTATCCGCACACCACGCTCGACTGCAGCGAAGAGGAATGGGACCTGCAGATTGACATCAACCTGAAGGGCACTTTTCTGATGTCGAAATTCGCCCTGCCCACCATGATTGCCCAGGGTCACGGTGTAATCATCAACAACAGTTCCGGCTGGGGCATCGTGGGCGGCGAGTCCGCAGTGGCGTATTGCGCCTCGAAGGGCGGCGTGGTGCTGCTGACCAAGGCCATGGCCATCGACCACGGACGCCAGGGCATCCGCGTAAATTGCATCTGCCCCGGAGATGTGGACACACCCATGCTGCCGGAAGATGCCCGCAGGCGCGGCCTGAAGTGGAGCGATTACCTCGCAGGCTGCGCCAACCGTCCCCTGGGCCGCATCGGCACCGCTGACGAAATCGCCAAGGCCGCGCTCTTTCTCGCTTGCGATGATTCCTCGTTCATGACCGGCGCGACGCTGGTGGTGGATGGAGGCGGCACGGCGGACTAGGGTTGTTTGTGAGCAAGGCACCTATGTCGCCGTCTCCGGTAGTTGGTGTAATCGCCTGTGTCTGTTGAAAAACTCGGGTGTGCAGTGCGCTTTTCTCTTTACTGCCTGTCTGGTTACTCGCTGGTTGGTTTCTTCACGCCAGGTTCA
>Ga0335070_10000134_pt1 | contig 83662 bp, 76 predicted proteins | sample Lox_Sample_13_FD_206722 | JGI IMG/M metagenome (GOLD analysis project Ga0335070, IMG submission 206722) | Soil microbial communities from Loxahatchee National Wildlife Refuge, Florida, United States - Lox_Sample_1.3 | ecosystem: Environmental > Terrestrial > Soil > Wetlands | place: USA... | reverse complement strand
ACTGGATCCACAAGGGAACCGGCAAGGACGACGAGTTCTTCAAGAACGGCCGCTACTTCAATCAGTTCGGCAAGAGCATGCCGAACGACCAGCTCGTGTTCGGCGTCGAGCTCGTCTACAACTTCAACAAGTTCGCCGGGGCGAAGTAGCCCGACGAGCAGGTTGGATCCTCGAGGGGGCGCGGGCCGCAAGGGCCGCGCCCCCTCTCGCATTCCGGGCCCTGCCGAGGCGTTGAGCAGGCCTGCCCAACTTTCTCGCAGCCGGCGCCGGCCGGAGCCGCCGCGCGCGCTCTCGAGCGTCCTCGACCGTGCCGGATTTGGCATGGCCCTTGCTCCTCATCCACGGACAGCGGGCGGTGCGCGCAGCACTCGCACGCCGTGAGGACGGTGATACCGTTTGGGCCCGGCCGGCCCGTCCCGGTGTCGGGCGGCGCCATCGACGCCCGCGCTCCAACTCCGGGAATCCGAGAGAGAGGACCGACATGCGCAAGGTCGAAGCGATCATCAAGCCCTTCAAGCTCGACGAGGTGAAGGAAGCCCTGCAGGCCGTCGGCGTGCAGGGCATGACGGTGTCCGAGGTCAAGGGCTTCGGGCGCCAGAAGGGCCACACGGAGCTCTACCGCGGCGCCGAGTACGTCGTGGACTTCCTGCCGAAGATCAAGCTCGAGATCGCCTGCAGCGACGACCTGGTCGACAAGATCGTCCAGGCGATCGTGCAGGCCGCCAACACGGGCCGCATCGGCGACGGCAAGATCTTCGTCTACCCGCTGCAGGACGTGATCCGGATCCGGACTGGCGAGAGCGGCCCGGAAGCGGTCTGATCCTGGTTTCCCGAGAACCCCCAAAGCGGCCCGAGGCCGGAAAAGGAAGAACGTCCGCAATGTCCTTGAAGAACGGCAAGGAAGTCCTCGACTTCGCGAAGAAGAACAACGTGGTGATGGTGGACTGCCGCATCACCGACCTTCCGGGTCTCTGGCAGCACTGCTCGCACCCGATCGGGACCCTGGAGGAGTCGACGTTCCAGGACGGGTACGGCTTCGACGGATCGTCGATCCGCGGCTGGAAGGCGATCAACGAGAGCGACATGCTCATGATCCCCGACCCGACCACCGCCTTCATCGACCCGTTCCTCGCGCATCCCACGCTCGTGCTGACCTGCGACGTCGTCGACACGATCTCGCGGCACGCCTACGAGCGCGATCCGCGCCAGGTCGCACGGCGCGCCGAGCTGTTCCTGAAGCAGAGCGGCATCGCCGACACGGCGTACTTCGGTCCCGAGGCCGAGTTCTTCGTATTCGACAGCGCGCGCTTCGGCACCGGCACGAACCACGGCTTCTACGAGATCGATTCGAGCGAAGCGGTGTGGAACACGAACCGTGAGGAGGGCGGGCACAACACCGCCTACAAGATCCGCCACAAGGAGGGCTACTTCCCGGTTCCCCCGCACGACACGCAACAGGACCTCCGCACCGAGATGTGCCTCGAGATGCAGAAGATGGGGATCGAGATCGAGACCCAGCACCACGAGGTGGCGACCGCCGGCCAGGCCGAGATCGACATGAAGTTCACGACGCTCGTGGCGATGGCCGACAACCTGCTGAAGTACAAGTACGTGGTGAAGAACGTCGCGCGCCGCCACGGGCTCACCGCGACGTTCATGCCGAAGCCGCTGTTCAAGGACAATGGCTCCGGCATGCACACGCACCAGTCGCTGTGGAAGGACGGCAAGCCGCTCTTCGCGGGCGACAAGTACGCGGGGCTCTCGGACATCGCGCTGTACTACATCGGCGGGGTCCTCAAGCACTCGCGGGCGCTCGCGGCGTTCACGAACCCGACCACCAACTCGTACAAGCGGCTGGTGCCGGGCTACGAGGCGCCCGTGAACCTCGCGTACTCGTCGCGGAACCGCTCCGCGTCGTGCCGCATCCCGACCTACTCGCAGAGCCCGAAGGCGAAGCGCGTCGAGGTCCGCTACCCGGATCCGGCGTGCAATCCGTACCTCGCGTTCGCGGCGATGCTGATGGCGGGGATCGACGGAGTGCTCAACAAGATCCATCCCGGTGAGCCGCTCGACAAGAACATCTACGCGCTCACCCCCGAGGAGGCGAAGGGCGTGCCCACGATGCCCGGCAGCCTCGACGAGGCGGTGCGGGAGCTCGAGGCCGATCACGAGTTCCTGCTCCAGGGAGGCGTGTTCAGCCAGGACCTGCTCGAGACGTGGCTCTCGTACAAGCGCGAGCAGGACATCGATCCGATCCGCCTGCGCCCGCATCCGCACGAGTTCGAGCTGTACTACGACGTTTGAGCCGGGTGCGTTCGACTGCGAAGGGCCCCGCCTGCAGCGGGGCCCTTCTCGTTTCGGCACGCTCCTTGCTGCTGTCGTCACGAGCGGGCGTCGCCCGCGCGGAGGAGGGCATGGCGCGCACCCCGGTCGCGGCCCCGCGGCGGCGCATGTCGTCGCGAGACGCCGGCTTTCTCTACCTCGAGCGCCCGAGCGCGGGGCTCCACATCGGCTGCGTCGCCGTTCTCGACGGACCGCTCGCGCGCGACGAGCTGGTGGCGCGGGTCGCGGCGCGGTTGCCGCGCCTGCGCCGCTACGCGCAGCGCGCGACGCCCGTCCCGCTCGCGCTCGGTCACCCGACCTGGGAGGACGACCCCGACTTCGACGTGCAGCGCCACGTGCGGCGCTGGGCGCTGCCGGCGCCGGGCGGCGACGGAGAGCTCGCCGAGATGGTCGGCGCGCTGCTCGCGCAGCCCCTCGACCGCGAGCGTCCGCTCTGGGAGATGCATCTGCTGGAAGGCCTCGACGGCGGGCGCTCCGCGATCTTCCAGAAGGTCCATCACTGCATGGTCGACGGCCTGGCGGGGGCACAGCTCCTCGAGGCGTTGCTCGATCCGACCCCCGACGCGCGCGACACGCGCTCGCGTCGCAGCCTCCCGCTCGCGCCGCTCCCGGCTCCCGCGGAGCGCGCGGGGCGCGCGCTGCTGGACGGCGCCCTCGGGCAGCTGCGCCTGCTGGGAGGCACCCTCGCCGCGCTGAGCCGGCCGAGCGCCGCGCGCGACGCGGCGGCGCGCCTGCGTGACGCCGCCTGGTCGGCGCTCCAGCTCGCCGCCGGAGAGGTGCCCGAGATGCCCTGGAACGCGCGCGTCGGCGCTTCGCGCCGCGTCGCCTTCACCCGGCTCCCGATGGCCACGGTGCGCCGCATCCGCGAGAGCTGGGGCGGGACGGTCAACGACGTCGTGCTTTCCGTGCTGGCTGGCGGGCTGCACCACTACCTCGTCGCGAGCGGCTTCGCGACGCGCGGCCTCGAGCTGATCGCGCTCGTACCGGTGAGCCTGCGCGACGCGCACGAGGCCAGCGCACTCGGCAACCGCATCTCGGGCATGCTGGTGCCGCTCTGCGTCGACGTGTGGGAGGAGCGACCACGCCTGGCGGCCACACGGGCGATCACCGAGCGCCTGAAGGCGAGCGCAGCCTGGACCGGCATCGACGCGCTGCTCGCGGCGCTCGACGAGCTGCCCGCCCCGCTCGTCGCCCTGTTCGGCGCCGGGCTGCGTCCCGGGCGGCTCGCCAACGTGATCGCCACCAACGTGCCGGGCCCCCGCGAGACGCGCTGGCTGGCCGGCCGCCGCGTCGAGGCGCTGCAACCGATCGTGCCGATCATCGATGGGATCGGCCTCGGCCTCGCGGTGTTCTCCTACGACGGCTGGCTGCACGTGGGGCTCAACGCCGACGCGGCCCTGGTGCCGGACCTGGACAAGCTGCGCCACGGCATCGAGGCCGCCTTCGCGCGGCTCGCGCAGGGCGCGTGATGGCTCCCCGCCGGCGCGTCGGCGAGCTGATGAACCCGGACGTCGTGTCGCTGCGCCCCGACATGACGCTGCCCGAGGCGCAGGAGCACCTCGCCAAGCGCTCCGTCTCGGGCGCTCCGGTGGTCGACGCGCGCGGGCGCGTGCTCGGCGTGGTCTCGCAGAACGACCTGGTCCGCCGCGCCGCGCACCCCGGCACCGCCGCCAAGGCAGGGCACTTCTTCACCAGCGTCGAGGAGTACGAGGACCTGGGGCTCACGCCCGTGGTGCCCTCGTCCTTGCGCGTCGCCGAGGTGATGAGCCGGCGCGTCTACCACGTCGCCCGCGACACCGGCGTGGCGATCGCCGCGAACATCATGCGCGAGCGGCGCATCCACCGGCTGCTGGTGACCGACAAGGACGTGCTGGTCGGCGTCGTCACGTCGCTCGATCTGCTGCGCGTCGTCGAGGAGCTCTGCTAGACGGCGCGCAAGCCCAGCACCTGCTCCATCGAGTAGAGGCCCGGCGGCCGGCCGCGCAGCCAGCGCGCCGCGCGCAGGGCGCCGGCCGCGAAATGGTCGCGGGTGGCGGCGCGGTGCACCAGCTCGAGGCGCTCGCCACGCCCGACCAGCAGCACGGTGTGCTCGCCCGGGTTGTCGCCGCCGCGCAGCGCCATCACGCCGATCGATCCGGCGCGGCGCGGTCCCGTGTCGCCCTGGCGCGCCAGCACCAGCAGCTCGTCGAGCTTCTCGCCGCGCGCCTCCGCCACGGCCGCAGCGAGCCGCAGCGCGGTGCCGCTCGGCGCGTCGCGCTTCGCGCCGTGGTGCAGCTCGACGATCTCGGCGTCGTAGCCGGGGCCGAGCAGCCGCACCGCCTCGCCGGCCAGGTGCAGCAGCGCGTGCACCGCGACCGAGAAGTTGGGCTCGGCCACGACCGCGGTGCGGCCGGCGAGCCGCTCGAGCTCGGCGCGGCCGGCCGCATCGAAGCCGGTGGCGCCCGCCACGTACGCCACGCCGAGGTCCGCGGCCACGCGCAGCACCCGCAGCGTCGAGGCGGGCGTCGAGAAGTCGATCACGACCTCGACGGGGGCCAGCGCGGTCTTCGGGTCGTCGCTCACCACCACGCCGCCGTCGAGGCTGCGGCCGAGCTGCGGGTGGCCGGCGCCTTCGAGGGCGCCGGCGAGCTCGGCGTCCGGGGACGCGGCGAGGGCTGCGCGGACGCACTCGCCCATACGGCCGAGCGCCCCGACCACCGCCACCCGCAGCCGCGCGGCGGGGCGCTCGCTCAAAGCAGGCCCTGCTCTTTCAGCACCACGTGGAGCCGCTCCCGATTGCTGTCCGAGATCGGGACCAGCGGGAGGCGCAGCTCCTCCTGGATCAGCCCGCGCATCGCCAGCGCCGCCTTCACCGGGATCGGATTGGTCTCGCAGAAGAGCACCTCGAAGAGCGGGAGCAGGCGGCGGTGCGCCTGGCGGGCGCGATCGAGGTCGCCCGCGCGGAACGCGCGCACCAGCTCCACCATCTCGCCAGGCGCCACGTTGGAGGTCGTCGAGATCACGCCCTTGCCGCCGATCGCCAGGATCGGGAGCGCCAGCACGTCGTCCCCGGAGAGCACGGCGAAGTCGGCCGGGCAGCGCGCGATCACCTGCGACACCTGGGCGAGGTCGCCGCTCGACTCCTTGCAGCCCACCACCTGGTCGAGCTCCGCCAGGCGCGCCATGGTCGCGGGCAGGATGTTCGAGGCGGTTCGACCCGGGATGTTGTAGATCACGAGCGGGAAGGCGGTCTGGCGCGCCACCTCCGCGAAGTGGGCGAAGATGCCGGGCTGGGTCGGCTTGTTGTAGTAGGGCGAGATCAGCAGCGCCCCGTCGGCGCCGGCCTCCTTGGCGTGGAGCGTCAGCGCGACGGCCTCGCTGGTGCTGTTCGAGCCGGTGCCCGCGAGCACCGGGACGCGGCCGCGCGCGACGGCGACGGCGACCTCGACCACGCGCTGGTGCTCGGCGTGCGAGAGCGTGGCGGCCTCGCCGGTCGACCCGCAGGGCACGATGCCGTCGACACCGGCGGTGATCTGGATCTCGATCAGCTCCTGGAGCGCGCGCTCGTCGACCCCGCCGTCGCGAAACGGCGTCACCAGGGCGGTGAAGACTCCCTCGAACACCTCAACCTCCTTCGAGCGCGATCCGCCCGCTGAAGACCTCCGCGGCCGGCCCGGTCATGATCACGCTCGCGCCGTCGGCCGGCCACGCGATGCGCAGCTCGCCGCCGCGCAGCTCGACGCAGACCTCGCGATCCGTGACGCCGCGCAGGATCGAGGCCACGACGGCCGCGCAGGCGCCGCTGCCGCAGGCGAGCGTCTCGCCGGTCCCGCGCTCCCAGGTGCGCTGGCGCACGCGGCCGCGGTCGACGAGCTGCACGAACTCGACGTTGACGCGGTTCGGGAAGGCGGGATGGTGCTCGATGCGCGGCCCGAGCGTCGCCACCGGCGCGGCGTCGACATCGTCGACGAAGAGCACTGCGTGGGGGTTGCCCATCGAGACCGAGCTGACGCGCCAGCGGGAGCCGTCCAGCTCGAGCAGCGCATCGAGGACCGGCCCGTCGCCCCCTGCCCCGAGCCGCGTCGGAATCTTCGCCGGAGCGAGCACCGGGCGCCCCATGTCGACCGTCACGCGGTCGCTCCCGACCCAGCGCGGGCGCACCACGCCCCCGAGCGTCTCGACGCCGATCTCCTCGGCGCGGGTGTAGCCGCGGTCGCGCAGGAACTTGAAGACGCAGCGGATGCCGTTGCCGCACATCTCGACCTGCGAGCCGTCGGCGTCGTAGATGTCCATGCGGAAGTCGGCGACCGAGGAGGGCCGCAGCACCAGGACCTGATCGCAGCCCACGCCGAGATGCCGATCGGCGAGTCGCGCGGCGATCCGCTCGACGGCGGGGAGCTCGCCGCGCAGCCCATCGAGCACGACGAAGTCGTTGCCGGCGCCGTGCATCTTGGTGAACTCGAGCCAGCGTGCCATCGGTCTTGGCTCCGAATCGTCGTCGTCGTCGGTGTCGGGCTCGGCGGCGCCCGGCGCGCCCGCCGCCGGCGGTGCAGCCTGCCCCGCCGGCGCAGCCTGAGCCGCGGGCGCCGCTTGGCCCGCAGGTGAGGTCTGGCCCGCAGGTGAGGTCTGGCCCGCCTTCGGCGCGAGCGGCGTTCGCTGCGGCGGACCGTACCTTCCGCAGGCGGCGGCTGCGAGGGCGGCGCCGGCCAAGGCGGCGGCGATCGCGCGTCGGTTCCTCACGTCTCGCTCCCCTCCTCGCTGGCGAGCGCCTTCGCCTCGGCCGCGAGCTCCGAGTCGGCCCGTGCCAGCGCTTCCATCACCCGCGGCCGCGCCGTCGCGCCCGGCGCCGCGCGCCGTTCGAGCGCGGCCTCGAGCGAGAGCAGCTCGCCGGCGCCGGCCGGGAACGCGGCGTGGAACGCGCGCAGATCTTCGCGCGACAGCGAACGCAGGTCGATCTGCTTCGCCACGCAGTGCGCCACGACCCGGCCCACCGCCTCGTGCGCCTCGCGGAAGGCCACGCCCTCGCGCACCAGCGCTTCCGCCAGGTCCGTCGCGAGCAGCATCGGGTCCAGCGCCGCCGCCCGCATCCGCTCGCCGCGAACCACCAGCGTGGCCAGGGCTCCCGCCAGCACGCCGAGCGAGTCGCGCAGCGTCGCCGCCGCGTCGAACACCGGCTCCTTGTCCTCCTGGAGGTCGCGGTTGTAGGTGAGGGGCAGGCCCTTCACGGTGGTGAGCAGGGCGACCAGCGCTCCGATCACGCGGCCCGTCTTGCCGCGCACCAGCTCGGGGACGTCGGGGTTCTTCTTCTGCGGCATCAGGCTCGAGCCCGTCGAGTAGGCGTCGGTCAGCTCGACGAAGCCGAACTCGGCGCTCGACCACAGCACGAGCTCCTCGGCGAGCCGCGAGAGGTGGACCATCGCGATCGCGCACGCGGCCAGGAACTCGAGCGCCGCGTCGCGCGAGGCGACCGCGTCCATGCTGTTGCGCGTGGCTCCCTCGAAGCCGAGCGCGGCGGCCGTCTGCGCGCGATCGAGCGGCAGCGTCGAGCCCGCCAGCGCGCCCGAGCCGAGCGGCGACAGCGCGATGCGGCCGCGCAGATCGCGGAAGCGCGCCGCGTCGCGGCCCAGCATCTCGAAGAAGGCGAGCCAGTGGTGCGCCAGCCGCACCGGCTGCGCCCTCTGCAGATGTGTGTAGCCGGGCAGGACCGTGTCGACGTGCTCGCGCGCCCGCCGCGCCAGCACATGACGCAGCTCGAGCAATCCATGACGCGCGGCCCGCGCCGCGTCGCGCAGGTAGAGCAGCAGGTCGGTCGCGACCTGGTCGTTGCGGCTGCGCCCCGCGTGCAGCCGGCCGGCCACCGGCCCGACCCGCTCGCGCAGCCGCGCCTCCACGTTCATGTGGATGTCCTCGAGACGCGGGTCGAGCGGCAGGGCATCGGCCTCGATCTCCCGCGCGATCGCCTCGAGACCTGCGACCAGCGCGTCGGCGTCCGCCGGCGGGATCACGCCGGTGTGCCCGAGCATGCGGGCGTGCGCGATCGAGCCGCGCACGTCGTAGCGCGCCAGCGCCCGGTCGAAGTGCACCGAGGCCGTGAAGCGCTCGACGGCGGGATCGGTGGCCTCGCCGAAGCGCCCGCCCCAGGGCTTGTCGTGTTGCCCCATGGGCGGAATCTCGGAAAGCCCCTAGCCTTTAGCAAGTCTGCTCGCCCCAGCCGCCCTCTCTCGGCTCCCGGAACTTCGCCGGAAGGCATCGAAGGTCGAGGGCCCCCGCTGCGTCCATTCCGCGGCCTGTTGCCGGACCGCGAGAGGGCCGCCCGGCCCGGCGAGGCGGAGGTCTTCTTGGCCAGATCGAAGCCGTCTCGAGGCTCGCGGCGCCCCCACGCGGGGGGAGAGCCCCGCCGGCCCGCTGCGCGCCGGGGCGGCTTCGGCGTCCTCCGCGCGCTGGCTCTCTCCGCGTTGATCCTCGCCTTCGGCGCCGGGATCTTCGCCGCGCGGGCGGTGCTGCGGCTCGACCGCCTGGTGCAGCAGCGCTTCGCAGGCCGCCTCTTCCAGGTCCCTTCGCGGGTCTACTCGGCGCCGACCATCCTGTACGCCGGCCTCGACCTGGACCGCGCCGACCTGCGCGGCGTGCTGCGGCGCCTTGGCTACCGAGAAGTGGCGCCGAAGGCGGTCGACACCCCCGGTTCCTACGCCTGGGAGACCGCGCGCGTGCTCCTCTACGTGCGCGCCTTCGAGCACCCGACGCGGCCCGAGCCGGCGCGCCGGATCGAGCTGCGCCTGATCGGCTCCCAGCTCGACTCGGTCCGCGACGCCGAATCCAGTCACGAGCTCGCGGCGGTGATGCTCGAGCCCGAGCTGGTCGGCGCCTACTACGGCCCGGATCACGAGCAGCGCGAGCTGGTCCGCCTCGGGGAGGTGCCGCGCCATCTCGTCGACGCCGTGCTCGCGGTGGAGGACCAGCGCTTCCAGGAGCACCACGGCATCGACCCGGTCCGCATCCTCGGCGCGATGTGGGCCAACCTGCGCGCAGGGGGAATCGCGCAGGGCGGCAGCACCGTCACCGAGCAGCTCGTCAAGAACTTCTTCCTCACCCCGGAGCGGACGCTCGGGCGGCGCCTCAAGACGGCCGTGATGTCGCTGATCGTCGAGGCCCGCTACAGCAAGGACGAGATCCTCGAGTGCTACCTGAACGAGATCTATCTCGGCCAGCGCGGCTCGACGGCGATCCACGGCGTCGGTGAGGCGGCGCACTTCTACTTCGGCAAGACGGTGCGCGATCTCCGCGTCGAGGACTCGGCGCTGCTCGCTGGGCTGATCCACAGCCCGGGCGGCGATTCGCCCTACGCCGATCCGGAGCGCGCCCGCGTGCGCCGCGACCTCGTGCTGCAGCTGATGCTGGCGCAGGGCCGCATCGATCAGGCCAGCTACGACACAGCCCGCGCGCAGCCGCTCGCGCTCTCGCCGCGCACCAACGAGCCGCGCGAGACGCGCTACTTCCTGGACGCGGTGCGCCGCCAGCTTCCCGAGGTCTACGACCGCGAGGTGTTGTCGAGCCAGGGGCTGCGCATCTATTCGACGCTCGACCTGCACCTCCAGCAGCGCGCGGCGCTCGCGCTCGACGAGGGGCTCGACGCGCTCGAGAAGCAGCTCCCCGGCCTGCGCGTCGAGGGCGGACCGCGCCTCGAGGGCTGCCTGCTCGCGCTGCGCCCGCAAACGGGTGAGGTGCTCGCGCTGGTCGGCGGGCGCGATTATGGGCAGACGCAGTTCGATCGCTGCACGCAGGCGAAGCGCCCCGCAGGAAGCTCGTTCAAGCCGTTCGTCTACATCGCCGCGCTCGAGGCGGCAGGCTCGTCGCCGGTCATCACGCTCGCCAGCCACCTCGACGACAGCCCGCTCTCGATCCATACGCCGTCGGGCGATTGGTCGCCGGTCAACTACGACCACAAGTTCCACGGAATCGTGTCGGTCCGCAGCGCGATCGAGCACTCGATGAACGTCGCCACCGCGCGCCTCGGGCAGGAGGTCGGGATCGATCGCGTCGCCGACGTGGCGCACCGGCTGGGGATCGAGAGCGACCTCGAGCTGGTTCCGAGCCTGGCGCTCGGCGCGGCGGACCTGACGCCGCTCGAGCTCGCGCGCGCCTACGCGAGCATCGCCAACGGCGGCGTCCGACCCGAGGTGCGCTTCTTCGAGGACCTGGTCGATCCCGCGGGCCACGTGCTCGAGCGGCGCTCGGTCGCGTTCGAGCGCGTGCTCGATCCGGGGACCGCCTACCTCGCCGTCTCGTTGCTCGAGGGGGTCGTCGACCGCGGAACCGGCAGCGCGATCCGCAAGGCCGGCCTGCGCGGGCCGGTCGCCGGCAAGACGGGAACCACCAACGATTCGAAGGACGCCTGGTTCGTCGGCTTCACGCCGGACCTCGTGGCCGTGGTGTGGGTCGGCTTCGACGACCCGCGCGGGATGCGGTACCCGGCCGCGCGGCTCGCGGTTCCGATCTGGGAGCGCTTCGTGCGGGACGTGACGGGCGGTCAGGTGCGCGGCTCCTTCGTCCCTCCGCCGGGCGTGCACACCCTCGACGTCGATCCGGCGACCGGCGCCGTCGCCCTCGACGGTTGCCCGCGCCGACAGCCCGAGTACTTCGCCGACGGCACCGAGCCGCGCGCGACCTGCCCCGAGACGACGGAGCCAGTGCTCGCCGGAGGGAGTGGTGGCGCAACGCGCGGCGAGTCGCGCGGCGCTTCCCCCGGCGCACCGGGCTGGCTCGGCCGCATCGTCGAGCGCCTGTTCGGGGGTCCGGAGTGATCCGCACGCGCGCTGTTGTGCTGGCGCTCGCGATCGCGCCGCTCGGATGCGCACCCCAGCTGCTGCGGCCGGCACGGCCCGCCGCCAGCGTCGAGCCGCTCCATCTCTCGAGCGTCGCGGGGAGCGGCGATGCGGCGCGCCGCGCTTCGACCCGCATCGCCCTCGAGGGGATCGATGCCGACGCAGCGGGCCGCTCGGAGCTCGCCGCCGACCGCTACGCGCGCGCGCTCCAGGTCGACGCGACGAACCCGTGGGTCTATCTCGCGCTGGCGCGCCATCGGCTGGACGAGGGCAGGCCGGCCGACGCGCTCGCCGCGCTCGACCAGGCGGAGGCGCGACTCCGCGCCGAGCACGCGTTGAGCCCCGGAGCGCAGGTGGACATCGCCGGGCTGCGCGGCGAGGCACTCGTCGCTTCGGGCGACGCCTCCCAGGGACGCAGCCTGTTGCGCGACGCCGCCGAGCGCGAGCCTTCGGTGTGGGCCGACGGCCACCTCGACGCCGCCGAGCTCCGTTAGCCGCCCGGGGGGTCGCTGTGATAGCTTGCGGCACCCCATGACGCCGAAGACCAGACTCTTCGTCGGCGCCTTCCTGGTGGCCGCCATCCTCGACCAGGCGACCAAGCTCTGGATCGCGGGCACGATGTCCTTCGCCGACCGGATCTCGGTGGTCGACGGCTTCTTCTACATCACGAACGTGCGCAACCGCGGCGCCGCGTTCGGCCTGTTCACCGACGCACCTGCGACACTCCGACTCACGCTCTTCGTCGGCATCACGCTCGTCGCGATCGCGCTGATCGTCTCCTTCTATCGCCGGCTCGCCCCCGGGGATCGGCTCTCGGCACTGTCGCTCGGTATGATCCTCGGCGGCGCCGTCGGGAACCTGGTCGACCGCGTGCTGCGCGGCGAGGTCGTCGATTTCCTGCACTTCCGGCTGTGGGGTGGCTACGAGTGGCCCGACTTCAACCTCGCCGACAGCTTCATCGTCGTCGGCGTAGCGCTCCTCATCGTCGAGCTGCTCGCCACCGAGGGTGAGACGCGTGCGGACCCCGCGGGTGCGAAGCCCGGCGTGTAGCCGCCGCGCAGCGCCGCGCGCGATTTGCCCCGCAATTTTCACGACGTGGAAGCGAGAGCGAAGACGCTTCTTGGTGTAGGAAGCGGCGCGCCTCAAAAAAGCAGCTTCACCACAACGTCTTGTTCTTGACACCCAAACACCCGCGTGCAATACAGGGGCGCCACCGACGGGGAGGGGCCACGCTCGGAGGCAAATCTCCCGCCGACAAGATCAAGCGCGTCGCCGATGGACGAGGGCTCTGACGCAGCAGGTCTTGCAAAGGTCCAGTCGATGCAACGGGCCAAGAGCGAGTACGCGATCCAGACCGTGAGCAACGCGCTTCGCCTGCTCGAAGCCTTCGACGGCGAGGAAGAGCTCGGCGTGACCGAGCTCGCCAGGCGCCTCAGCCTGCACAAGAACAACGTGTTCCGTCTGCTCGCGACCCTGGAGGAGAAGGGCTACGTCGAGCAGAGCGAGCGAGAGAGCTACCGGCTGGGCAACAGCTGCTTGCAGCTCGCCCATTCCTTCTCGCGCACGCGCGTGCTGACGCGCCTCGCGCGGCCGGCTCTCGAGGGGCTGTCGCGCGAGACCGGCGAGACCACCCACCTCGCGGTGTTGCGCGATTTCGAGGTCGTGCACCTGGACGGCGAGCAGTCCGACGCCCTGGTGGTGACGGCGCTGCGGGTGGGCCGACGCCGCCCCAGCCACTGCACCGCGCTCGGGAAGGTGCTGCTGGCGTGCGCTCCCCCCAGCACGCTCGAGGAGTACGACCGGCGGATCGCCGCGACGGGCGTCCCCGCCTACACCGACGAGACGATCGTCGACCGCGACAAGCTGATCGAGCACCTGCGCGACGTCGCCGCGCGGGGCTGGGCCCTCGACATCGAGGAGTCCTGCCGCGGATTGGCCTGCGCCGCCGCGCCGGTGCACGGCAGCGAGGGCCGGCTGGTGGCCGCGCTCTCGGTGTCGGGCCCGGCGTTCCGGCTCGACCGCAGCGAGCTCGAGGGCCGCATCGCGCCCGCCGTCGTGCAAGCGGCGAACGCCGTCTCGCGCCAGCTCGGCTGCCCGCTCTGACGGCTCGCGCCGCTGCCTCAACTCGCTGGAAACCAAGCGAAATCGCGGCGCGTTCCAGCGCTGCGCCGGGCTTCGCGGTGCGTTGCCCGATCTGATAGACTGCCGCACCCTGACGCTGTTCCTTGCGAAGAAGAGCCGGCCAGACGGCGGCGAACCGCTACGGGACGACAGCGCTCCAGCGGGGGAAGCCACGCCGTGATCACCAAGGAACAGGCGCTCGCATATCACTCCGAGGGACGGCCCGGAAAGATCAAGGTCGTTCCAACCAAGCCAACCACCACCGCCGACGACCTCTCGATGGCGTACACGCCGGGCGTCGCGGAGCCCTGTCGCGAGATCGCCAAGGACCCGGAGCGGGTCTACCGCTACACCGCCCGCGGGAACCTGGTCGCCGTCGTCACCAACGGCACCGCGGTGCTCGGGCTCGGCAACATCGGCGCCCTCGCCGGCAAGCCGGTGATGGAAGGCAAGGGCGTCCTCTTCAAGCGCTTCGCGGACATCGACGTCTTCGACATCGAGGTCGCGAGCGAGGATCCGGAGCAGGTGATCCAGGTCTGCGAGCTGATCGCCCCGACCTTCGGCGGCATCAACCTGGAGGACATCCGAGCGCCGGAGTGCTTCGAGATCGAGCGGCGTCTGATCGAGACCCTCGACATCCCGGTGTTCCACGACGACCAGCACGGTACGGCCATCATCTCGGGCGCCGCCCTGCTCAACGCCCTCGAGGTCACCGGCAAGAAGGCGTCCGAGGTCAAGGTGGTGTTCTCCGGCGCCGGGGCTTCCGCCATCGCCTGCGCGAAGCTCTACAAGGACCTCGGCGTGACGGCGGAGCAGATCACGCTGGTCGACAGCAAGGGCGTGATCTTCCAGGGGCGCAAGGAAGGGATGAACCCCTACAAGCAGGAGTTCGCGCGCCGCACCAAGGACCGGACGCTGGCCGATGCGATGCGCGGCGCGGACGTCTTCGTGGGCCTCTCCTCCGCCGGTCTCGTGACGCAGCCGATGGTGAAGGCGATGGCCGCCAAGCCCATCATCTTCGCGATGGCCAACCCCGACCCGGAGATCACGCCCGACGAGGTGGCGGCGGTGCGCGACGACGCCGTCATGGCGACCGGCCGCTCCGACTACGAGAACCAGGTGAACAACGTGCTCGGCTTCCCGTTCATCTTCCGCGGCGCGCTCGACGTGCGTGCCCACAAGATCAACGAGCCGATGAAGCAGGCCGCGGTGCGGGCGCTGGCCGCGCTGGCGCGTCTCGGCGAGCGCGAGGGGGTTCCCGACGTGGTGCGCCGGGCGTACCCCGGGGCGCGCCTCGACTTCGGCCCGAAGTATCTGATTCCGAAGCCCTTCGACCCGCGCGTGCTGCTCCACGTCGCGCCTGCCGTGGCGCAGGCGGCGATCGAGACGGGATCGGCGGCGCTCACGCGGCTGGATCTCGGCGAGTATCGGCGCTCGCTCGAGGCGCGGCTCGCAGAGATCTCGAAGCTCTGACGCACCCTGCCGGCGGCGAGAGCGGACCCCGCAGATGTCGATCGAGGCGAAGCTCAAGAGGCTCGAGGAGCTGAACGCGCGCGCGATGCTCGGCGGCGGAAACGCCCGCATCGAGCGCCAGCACGCGGCCGGCAAGCTCACTGCGCGCGAGCGCATCGAGCTGCTGCTCGACCCCGGCTCCTTCGTCGAAACCGACCGCTTCGTGGTGCATCGCTGCACCGATTTCGGCATGGAGGAGCAGAAGGTCCCGGGCGACGGCGTCGTGACCGGCTACGGCAAGGTCAACGGGCGCCTGGTCTTCCTGTTCGCCCAGGACTTCACGGTCTTCGGCGGCAGCCTCTCCGGCGCCTTCGCCGAGAAGATCTGCAAGGTGATGGACCTCGCGGTCAAGGCGGGCGCGCCCTTCGTCGGACTCAACGACGGAGCCGGCGCGCGCATCCAGGAGGGCGTCGTGTCGCTCGGCGGCTACGGCGACGTCTTCACGCGCAACGTGCTGGCGAGCGGGGTGATCCCGCAGATCTCGGCGGTCATGGGCCCGTGCGCGGGCGGCGCGGTCTACTCGCCGGCGATGACCGACTTCATCGTGATGGTGAAGAGCACCTCCAACATGTTCATCACCGGCCCGGACGTGATCAAGACCGTGACGCACGAGGAGGTCTCGCCCGAGGACCTGGGCGGGGCGGTGGCGCACGCCTCCAAGAGCGGGGTGGCCGACTTCGCAGCCAACAGCGAAGAGGAGTGCATCCAGATCATCCGCAACCTGCTCTCGTTCCTCCCGCAGAACAACCTGGAGGACCCGCCCTTCGTCGCGACCGAGGACCCGGTGGACCGCCAGGAACCGGCGCTGCGCAACCTGGTGCCGGACAACCCGAACAAGCCGTACGACATCAAGGAGCTGATCAAGCTCGCCGTCGACGACGGCAACTTCCTCGAGGTCCACCCGCTCTTCGGCAAGAACATCGTGGTCGGCTTCGCGCGTTTCGGCGGACGCTCGGTCGGCATCGTGGCGAACCAGCCCGCCCACCGCGCCGGCGTGCTCGACATCGACGCGGCGCGCAAGGGCGGGCGCTTCGTGCGCTTCTGCGACGCCTTCAACCTGCCGATCATCACCTTCGTCGACGTGCCTGGCTTCCTGCCGGGGGTCGACCAGGAGCACGGCGGCATCATCACGCACGGCTCGAAGCTGCTCTACGCGTACTGCGAAGCCACCGTGCCGCGCGTCACGATCATCACCCGCAAGGCCTACGGCGGCGCCTACGTGGTCATGAGCTCCAAGCACACCCGCGCGGACGTGAACTTCGCGTTCCCGACCGCCGAGATCGCCGTGATGGGCCCGGACGGCGCCGTCAACATCGTGTTCCGCAAGGAGCTGCAGGAAGCCGTCGACCCGGCGGCGCGGCGCGTCGAGCTGGAGGCCGACTACCGCGAGACGTTCGCGAACCCGTTCAAGGCGGCGGAACTCGGCTACATCGACGAGGTGATCAAGCCCGAGGAGACGCGCGGCAAGATCATCCGCTCGCTCGAGATGCTCGCCAACAAGCGCGACCAGAATCCGCCCAAGAAGCACGGGAACATTCCGCTCTGATGTTCAAGAAGGTCCTCATCGCGAATCGCGGCGAGATCGCGGTGCGGGTGATGCGGGCCTGCCGCGAGATGGGCATCAAGACGGTGGCCGTGTACTCGGACGTCGACCGCGAGGCGCTGCACGTGCGCTTCGCAGACGAGGCGTACCCCTGCGGCCCGCCGCCGGCCCGCGAGTCCTACCTGATCGGGAAGCGCATCGTCGAGATCGCCAAGAAGGCCGGCGCCGAAGCGATCCACCCGGGCTACGGCTTCCTGGCCGAGAACGGCGACTTCGCCGACCTGTGCGCCAGCCAGGGCGTGGTCTTCATCGGCCCGAGCGGCGAGGTGATGCGCGCGATGGGCGACAAGGTGACCGCGCGCCAGACGATGGAGCGCGCCGGCGTGCCGATCGTTCCGGGCACCACCGAACGCCTCACCGACGAGGCCATCGCGCGCTGGGTGACCGACGTCGGGCCGCCCGTGATGATCAAGGCGAGCGCGGGTGGCGGCGGCAAGGGCATGCGTCTGGTGCGCAGCGAGAAGGAGCTCTCGGCCGCGATCGCGCGCGCGCGCTCCGAGGCGAAGAGCTCCTTCGGCGACGACTCGCTCTACGTCGAGAAGTTCGTCGAGGAGCCGCGCCACATCGAGATCCAGATCCTCGCCGACGTACACGGCGACGCGGTGCATCTCTTCGAGCGCGAATGCTCGATCCAACGCCGCCACCAGAAGGTGATCGAGGAAGCGCCCGGGAACCGCATCACCCCGGAGCTGCGCGCGAAGATGGGCGAAGCGGCCGTCGCCGCGGCCAAGGCCGTCGGCTACGTCGGCGCCGGGACCTGTGAGTTCCTGGTGGACGCGCGCAACCACTTCTACTTCCTGGAGATGAACACGCGCGTGCAGGTGGAGCACCCGATCACCGAGGCGATCACCGGCATCGACATCGTGAAGGCGATGATCCGCGTGGCGGCCGGTGAGCCGCTCGGGCTGAAGCAGGACGAGCTCGCCATCCACGGCCACGCCATCGAGGCGCGCATCTACGCCGAGGACCCGGACAACAACTTCGTGCCCTCGCCCGGCGAGATCCTGGTGTACCGGCCGGCGGCGGGGCCGGGCGTGCGCGTCGACAGCGGCGTCTACCAGAACGCGCGCGTGACCGTCTTCTACGACCCGATGGTCGCCAAGCTCGTCACGTGGGGCCGCGATCGCGCCGAGGCGATCGAGCGGCTGCGCCGCGCGCTCTCCGAGTTCGTCGTGAAGGGCATCAAGACCTCGATCCCCTTCCATCAGAAGCTGGTGCACCACCCGCTGTTCCTCGAGGGTCGCTACGACACCGGCTTCATCGAGCAGCACATGGGCGGGGGCAAGGGACCGGGGAGGGCCGCCGCGTCGTCGGATCGATCGTTCGGCCGCTCCGAGGAAGATCTCGAGGCGCGCCGCGTGGCCTTCATGATGGCCGCCATCGTCGCCTACCGCCGCGACAAGCAGCGCGGCCTCGCGAGCGCCAGCGCGCCCGCGGGCGGCGGCCAGGACCCCTGGAAGAGCTTCGGCCGCCGCTCGCAGATGCGCGGGGGCCTGCGGTGAACTACGAGGTTTCCGAGAAGGGCGGCGAGACCCGGACGGTCGGGCTGGTCGAGCTCGGCGAGAACCAGTACGCGATCACCATCGACGGCCGCACCGTCCACGTCGACGCAGCCAAGAGCGGGCGCACGATCTACTCGGTCATCGAGGACGGCCGCCAGTTCGAGGTCATCATCGACGAGCAGGGCGCCCACGGCTTCGACGTGCTGGTGGGCGGCCAGCTGTTCCACCTCGCCGCGCACGACGAGCGCTCGAAGCTGCTGGCCGCGACGGCCAAGGCGGTGGTCTCCGGGCCGCAGCGGGTCGAGGCGGAGATGCCGGGCAAGGTCGTGAAGGTCCACGTCGCCGTCGGCGCGGCGGTGCACGAAGGCCAGGGCGTCGTGATCCTCGAGGCCATGAAGATGGAGAACGAGATCCCGGCGCCGATCGACGGCATCGTCAGCGAGATCGCGGTCACCGAAGGGCAGACCGTCGAGAGCGGCCAGCCCCTCTTCGTCGTCACCCCGCCCCCCGACGCCCAGGGCGCCTAGCGGATGGACTTCGCTCGCCTGCCCGCTGCGGACTTCGCTCGGCTTCGCCTCGTTGCGCGCGCCCTTCGAGCGCTTGCGGCGGCGCGTCGGCCGACTGCCAGGTCGGCCTTTTAGCCTGCGCCCGATCCTGCTCGACACCGACATCGGCAGCGACGTCGACGATGCGCTCGCGCTCGGGGTGATCCTCGCCGAGCCCGACGCGCTCGAGCTCGTCGCCGTGACGACGGTCTCGGGAGACGCGCGGCTGCGGGCGCGCATCGCGGCGCGGTTGCTCGGCGTCGCGGGCCGCAGCCGCGTCGAGGTCTGCGCCGGCGAGGAAGCGCCGATCCTGCGGGCGCGCAACCGCTTCGTGTGGTTCGGCCACGAGGGCAAGGGCCTGCCCGACGGGCCCGACGCGACGCTCTCCGACGAGCCGGCCCCCGAGCGCATCGTGCGCGCCGCGCGCGAGCACGCGGGCCTCGAGCTGGTGGCGATCGGGCCGCTCACCAACTTGGCGCGGGCGCTGGCGTTCGATCCGAAGCTTCCCGAGCGCGTCGCCTCGCTCACAGTCATGGGTGGGCACGTGCGGCGCGTCGTGCTGGGCGGCAACGAGCTGCCGCCGGGAATCGACTACAACCTCTGCTCCGATCCCGAGGCAGCGATCGCGGTGCTCGGCGCCGGCTTCCGCACCACCCTGGTCACCGCCGACGTGACGTTGCAGACCTGGATCGGCCCCGCCGACGTCGAGCGACTGGCCGCCCGCGGCGCCTTCGCCCGCGCGCTGGTCCCGATGATCCACACCTGGACCGCCGTGCAGCGGCGCCTGTTCGAGGAGTGGGGCGGCCCGGAGCCGGCGGAATTCGCCGCGTTCCTGCACGATCCGCTCACCGCGCTCGTCCTGGTCGATCCGACTCCGGTCCGCTTCGAGGCGCTGCACATCGTGCCGACCATCGAGAGCGGCATCCTGCGCACGCTCGAGGCCCGCGGGCTCGGCAGCGAGATGCGCGTCGCGACGGCGGTCGACGCGGCGGCGGTGCGCCGCGCCGTCGTGGACCGGCTCGCGACGCTCTAGGCCGGCGGCCCGCTCGGCACCACCGCTCGCGTCTCGGCCGGCCTGCGCTTCGGCGCGAACAGCCAGGCGGCCAGCACCCCGAGCAGGTAGAGCGCGCACATCGGGACGGCGAGCAGCGTCTGGCTGACCCAGTCGGTCGACGGCGTGATGACGGCGCCGAGGATGAAGCAGATCAGCACCGCGTAGGGGAAGCCCGCGAGCAGGCGCTTGACGTCGACGACGCCGGCGGAGGCCAGGAAGAAGACGACCACCGGCAGCTCGAAGGCCGCCCCGAAGGCGAGGAACATGCTGGTCGTCATCCCGAACACTTCCTCCATCGTCCACGCCGCCTGCACGAACTCGCTCTCGAAGTTGCCGAGGAAGGCGAACATCAGCGGGAACACGAAGGTGTGGCCGAAGAAGGCGCCCGAGAGGAAGAGCAGCGTCGAGACCACCACGAAGGGCACCGCGAAGCGCTTCTCCTTCGGATACAGCCCCGGCGCCACGAACGCCCAGGCCTGCCAGAGGATCACCGGCAGCGCGAGCACGAAGCCGGCCAGCGCCGCGCCCTTCATGTAGGTGACGAAGATCTCGCTCGGCGCGATCGCTTGCAGGTGACCCTTCTCGCCGAGCGCCGCGACCGCCGGCTTCAGCAGGTAGCGGAAGATCTCCTCCTTGTAGGTCCACGAGACGCCGATGCCGATCGCCCAGGCGAGGATCGAGCGGATCAGCCGGGCGCGCAGCTCGGCCAGGTGCTCCGTCAGCGGGAGCCGGGTTTCATCCATCAATCTGGAAGGGATCGGCGGACTTGGCCGCGGCCACCGCGGGAGCGGCGGTGGGGGCCGCAGCGGCCGGCGGCGCGGCGCTCACGGAGGGGAGCCGGGGCGCTGCGGCGGCGGGCTCGGAGGGCGGCGCGGGCTTCGGATCGCGCGCCGCCTCCTCGAAGGTCGAGCGCAGGTCGGTCGAGGCGCGCCGGAACTCGGCCATCGCTCGCCCGAGCGAGCGGGCCAGCTCGGGAAGCCGCGTCGGGCCGAAGATGATCAGGGCCACGACCAGGATCACCAGGAGCTCGGACATGCCGATGCCGAACATGCCCGCGAATCTAGCCGGATCGGGGTGGATGCGCCGGAGGGTGGCTCAGGCCGCCACCGCTCCGGCCCACCCCACCCCCGGGTGACTTCCACCGGCCGGCAGCGGGCGGCGCTCCCGCGCAGCCAGGAGCGCGAGCCCCATGCGGGCCTCACCCGAGGGGCCCCGGGCGCTCCAGACGACTCGCGCGATCGACTCGAGGGAAGGTCGGCCGTCGACGCTGCGCACGACCACGTGAAGCAAGGTGCCCGCCGGGGCGGCTTCCTCTCCCCGCAGGCAGGCGCCCAGCGGCGAGAGGTCGAGGGTGAAGCCCGCCCGCCACCGCTCGTCGCGATGGACGCGCGGGAACGGCGCGTACTCCACCAGCCGCATCGTCGCCTCCCGCCGCGCCTTGCGAACGGGTCGCGATCCACCGCTGCTCCCGCTGCCCCCGAAATCGAGCGAGAGCTGACTCCCCACTTCCCGCGTCAAAGGTGCCCCCTCATCTGGATGGGCAGCGTCGACGGCGCGACCGACTCTTCTGCGTGTTGGTCCAAGGCGAGTGCCTCGGCGGCGTGGTGGGCCTCGAGCTCGCAGGCCCCGCTCTCCACCAGCTCCAGGAACGCCTTCACCAGCGCGGGATCGAACTGGGATCCCGCGGCGCGGCGCAGCTCCGCCGCCGCCACTCTCTGGGTGAAGGCGCGCCGATACGGCCGATCGCAGGTCATGGCGTCGAAGGCATCGGCCAGCTGCAGGACGCGCGCGGTCAGCGGGATCGCCTCGCCGGCCAGGCCGTCCGGATAGCCCTTGCCGTCCCAGCGCTCGTGGTGATGGCGGACCGCGGCGATCAATTCGTCGCTGACACCGAGTGGCGCCAACAGGCGGGCGCCCACCGCCGCGTGGCGCTCGGCCGCCTTGCGCTCGAGCAGCGTGAGGCTCCCACGCCGGGTCAGCAGCTCGCTCGGCACGCCGATCTTCCCGACGTCGTGCACGAGGGCGGCGACCCGCAGCACCCGCTTCTCCGCGTCGGCCAGGTCGAGGCGGTCGGCGAGCAGGCCGGCGTAGAAGGCGGCGCGCCGCGCATGGCCGCGCATGAAGGGGTCTTGCGACTCGGTCGTCTCCGCGAGCGCCTCGAAGAAGGCGAGCGCGCGCTCGGGGTCGAGCGCCTCGAGCGGGCGGATCTCGGCGGCCGACTTCGCGAGCAGCTCGCCGAGGTGGGCGCGCAGCCGCACGTCGCCCTCGACCAGTGCGACCACCGCGGCGAGATCGGTGTCGCGTCCGACCGCGTCTGCGAGCTCGCCGAGGAAGCGCACCAGGCGTTGCCGCCCGCGGCGCCGCGCCATCGCGCGAAAGACGGCCGAGGTGACCTGCGCGACGTCGAAGGGCTTCTGGAGGTAGTCGGCGAGGCCGCAGCGGATGCCTGCGGTCGCCGACTCGATGCTCCCGTGACCGGTGATGACGATCACCTCGACGTCTCCGAAATCGCTGCGGATCTCCCGCATCAACGCCTCGCCGCCGACGCCCGGCATGGCGAGGTCGAGAGTCACGACGTCGACCGGCTTGGTGTGCAGCGCCTCGAGTGCTTCGCTGCCCGTGCCCACGGTGAGCACGCGGTAGGAGGGCTGCAAGATCATGCGGAGGGTCTCGCGCGGGCCGCGTTCGTCGTCGACGACGAGGACGGTGGCGCGGGTCGAGCTTCGGTCGGACATCCAGTGCCTCCCGCCTCGCGATGCAGGCGCTTCTCCGCAACCCGCGTGCCAGCTCGTCCCGAAATGACGAAAGAGATGACAACTGCCCGACATTGCGACGGAAATCCACCAGGTGCCGATGCGCAACATGAAGCGACCGTGACGAGCTGAAACGTTCCGGGCGGAACGCCGCTGCGGTCGCGATCGACCAACCTCGCGATCCAGCGGCGGATTCCGGGCGTGTTCCGATCCGAACGCCCAGACTCAGCTCTCGTCGTCGAGGTGATCCGGGCCGGCCCCGCCGTCGGCCTGGCCGGGACCGCCGTGGGAGACGATTCCGTAGCGGTCCATCTTGAGCTTCAGGACGCGGCGCGTGATCCCGAGCTGCTCGGCGGCGCGGGTCTGATTCGCCTCGCAGCGTTCGAGCGCCTCGCGGATCGCGCCGGACTCGAAGCGCGCGACGGCGGCCTCGAGATCGAGACGCCCCGCGCGCAAGGCGTCGCGCAGCGTCTCCGTGCGGCTTGCGAGCTGGATCTCCTCGGGGAGATCCTCGAGCGTGATCGCGTCGCCGTCGGCGAGCGCGACCGCGCGCTCGATCGCGTTCTCGAGCTCGCGCACGTTGCCGGGCCACGCGTGGCGCTCGAGCGCAGCCAGCGTCTCGGGTGCGATGCGCGTCGGCCCGCGTCCCGCCTCGGCGCGCAGCCGGGCCAGGAACGTTTCGGCGAGCAGCCGGATGTCTTCGCGGCGCTCCCGCAGCGGCGGCAGCGAGATCGGCACGACGTGGATCCGATAGTAGAGGTCGGAGCGGAAGCGACCGGCGGCGACCTCGGACTCGAGATCGCGGTGCGTGGCCGCGACCACCCGCACGTCGACCGGGATCGGGTGCGTGGCGCCGACGCGATCGACGGTCTTGTCCTGCACCGCGCGCAGCAGCTTCGCCTGCACCGCGGGCGCGAGCTCGCCGATCTCGTCGAGGAAGATCGTGCCGCCGCTCGCCGCCTCGAACTTGCCGATGCGCCGCTCGCGCGCATCGGTGAAGGCGCCGCGCTCGTGTCCGAACAGCTCGCTCTCCATCAGCGCGCTCGGGATCGCCGCGCAGTTCACGACGACGAAGGGCGCGTCGCGTCGCGGTCCCAGGTCGTGGATGGCGCGCGCGACGAGCTCCTTGCCCGTGCCGCTCTCGCCCGTGATCAGCACGTGCGAGCGCGAGGCGGCGGCTCGGTCGATGGTGCGGTAGACCGCGCGCATCGCCTCGCTGCGTCCGATCAGCCGCCCGAGCCGCGAGCGCTCGGCCACCTCGTCGCGCAGCCGCACGACCTCTTGCTCGAGCGCCCGGTGCTCCAGGATCTGCCGCACCTTGATGCGCAGCGCATCGACCTCGAAGGGCTTGGTCACGAAGTCGACGGCCCCGAGCTTCATGGCCTCGACCGCGGTCGCGACCGTGCGCGTGGCGGAGATCACGAGCACCGGCGGCGCGTCCGCGCGTTCGGCCAGCTCGCGCAGCAGCTCGAGGCCGCTGCGGCCCGGCATCACGAGGTCGAGCAGCACCAGGTCGGTGGGCTTCGCATCCAGCACACGCAGCCCGTCGTCGACGCTGCCCACCGCGGTGACGTCGAACTCGTCCTTGAGCAGCAGGCGCAGCGACTCCTGCACGCCGCGCTCGTCATCGACCGCGAGGATGTGCGCCATGGCGGGCGCTAGGGTACGCCTGATCTAGGCGGCGGCCAGCTCGATCAGCACCAGCGTCTCGCCCGGCTCCGCGGACTCGACGCTGAACGAGCCGCCCTGGGCGCGCACGACCGACTCGACGGCGACCACCGCCAAGGCGTAGTCGGCGAGCGAGAGGCCGGCCTCCGCCGCGCCGGGGCCGCCGCGGAAGCGCAGCAGGATGCGCAGGCGCGCCTCTCGGCCCGCCACGCCCGCCTGATGCCGGGTGGCGACGTAGAGGTCGCCGCGGTCGGCGATCCAGGTGAGCGCCTGCTCGAACAGCAGGCCGAAGGCGAAGCGGAGCTGCTCGGCGTCGGCGAGCGCGAGCGGGCGCTCGCGCTCGAGCTCCTCCAGCACGACGAGGCGCCGGTCCTGGATGCGGCCGCGCTGGAGCTGGAGCAGGCGCGCCAGCAGGGCCGACACGTCGACCGGCTGCAGCTCGGGCGTGCGCAGCGAGCCGAGACGCTCGAGCGTGTCGACAGCGGCCTCGATCCGGCGCGTGTCGGCCTCGACGCGCTCGGTGAACTGGCGGCGGAACTCGGGGTCGTCGAAGCGCCCGTGCAGCATCTGGGTGAAGGTGCGGATCCCGACGAGCGGGCTCCCGACCTCGTGGGCGACGGCGCCGACCAGGCGGCGGAGGTCTCGCTCCGCGGGGGGCTGAGGCCGCGGGGGGGTTGGTTGCTGAGCTGTGGCGATGGGGTGCTGAGCTGCAGCGCGTCCCGATGGACTTCGCTCGGCTTCGCCTCGCTGCGCGCGCCCTGCGGGCGCTTGCGGGGGATACTCGAGGCGATCGCCTTGCCTCGGAGGCGGCGCAGGGAGCGCTTCGGGCGTAGGCGAGACCTCGATCAGCTCGGCGACGAGCTCGGGGGCCAGGGGCGGGGCGGGGTCGAAGCGCAGGTCGCTGGCGCCGATCGGGCTCGCGCGCGTGGCGGCCAGCGTGCGGCGGCCGACCGCCTCGAGCTCGCGCAGATTGCCCGGCCAGGCGTAGGCGCGCAGCCTCGCGATCGCGTCGGGGGCGAAGTCCCGCTCCTGCTCGCCGCGCGCGGCGCACCACTCGGCGGAGAGCCCGGCGGTGACGCGCGCGATCGCATCGGGCCGCTCGCGCAGCGGTGGCAGGCGCACCTCGAGGCCTGCGAGCGCGCGGGCCAGATCAGGGTCGAGCTGCCCGTCGCCGTTCGTCTCGAGGCCGGCGGTCGCCATCCAGCGCACCCGCGAGGCCGGAAGCGCCCCGGCCGGCGGACCGTGCTCGATCCAGCCGCGCAGCTGTCGCTGTGCGGCGCGCGGCAGCCGGTCGACGTCCTCGATGCACACGGTCGCGAGGGCGCCCGCGCGCAGCTCCCCGGTCTCGGGGACCAGCGCGGAGAGCAGCGAGCGCCCATCGGTCGAGGGGGAGGCCGAGACCGAGGCGAAGGGCCCCGGCGCGCCCGCCGCGCTCATCCAGTGGACGTAGCGGGCCACCAGACCGCGCCCGGTTCCCGGCTCGCCGCGCACCAACAGCGGCTCGTCGCGTCGCGCCGGGTCGAGCGCAGCGAGCAGCTCGGGCCAATCGAGGTCCCCGAGCCAGCGCGCGAAGCGCGCCGCGAGCGCGTCGCGGCGGCGGCGCTCGGTGAGCGCGGCGCCGGGCCGGCGCGCGAGCGCCGCCCGCACGCGGCGGCGCAGCTCCGGCGCATCGGCGGTGATCGGAATCACCTCGGCCGGCAGCGCATCGAAGAGACGCCGCACCTCGTCGAGGTCGCGCGACGCCGCGAGCAGCACCCAGGGCGGCGCCGTCGCGGCGGCGAGCCTCGGCGCGAGCCGGTGCGCCAGCTCCAGCTCCGCCTCGAAGTCCTCGCTGACGCCGAGCAGGATCGCCCGCGGCGGCGGCTCGCCCTCCAGGGCGGCGACGTCGCAGGGATCCGTGGCGAGCGCGTCGACGTCACCGGCGAGACGCCGCAAGGCGTCGCGCCAGCCGCCGTCGCGGTGGATGATCCAGAGTCTCGCCATCGGTCCTCGCCGGCCTCAGGTCGCACCCGCCCACCCGCGTCGCGGGGCAAGCCACGTGCCAAACGCTGCCGCCGGCGCGCCGCGCGCAGGCCGGCGGCAGCGCGGAGCGCAAGCGCGCTCCGCTCCACCGGAACGCTGAACCCCTCCGCGTGCGTCGCCGCGGCCGGCGCGCACCGAGGGTGCGTCGAAGCGGGGCAGTCTGCTGTCCAAAGTGGGAAAGCCGCTGCTCTGGTTGCCCGGGATTTTCCCCTCTGCGAGAGTAGACCCATCCTCCGCGCGGAGCCCGACGTGGCGGTCATCGACGCCGGACCCGAGGTCCGGCTGCGCAACTTCTTCGAGCGGCCCTACGACGACGCCATCGCGGCCGCCCGCACCTGCTACTCGCCGCGCGTGATCGACGCCGACGAGGTGACCGAGCGCCAGCGCCGCAACATCGGCCCGCTCACCTTCCAGGGCGGCCATCACACCGTCTACCAGCATGCGACCTTCGAGTTCTCGCTGTCGGGGATCTCGCGCCAGCTCGTGTGGTGCTTCCTGCACGCCTTCCCCTTCTACAACACGGAGCAGCAGAGCCAGCGCTACGTGCGGCTCGACGAGCCTCGGGCGCACGTGCCGCCGGGGCTGCAGGGCGAGGCGCGCGCTCTCTTCGAGGCGGCCGTGCTCGACGCCTGGCGCGTCTACCGCGAGCTCGGCGCGCGCCTCGAGCCGGTGACGCGCGCGATCCTCTCCGATCTCTGGCGGCTAGACCGGCGCAAGAACGAGGCATTCGGCCGCGACGTCGCCAAGGAGGCCGGCAAGAAGGCGATCGAGACCGCGCGCTACGTGATTCCGGTCGCATGCCACACGGCGATGGTCTACACCGTCTCCGGGATCGTGCTGCACCGGCTGCGCCGCATGGCCGCCGTGTGCGACGCCCCCGACGAGGCGCGCGACGTCGTCGCCCGCATGCTCGCCGAGGTGGAGCGCGTCGACCCGGCCTTCTTCCACGAAGTGGGCGAGCCGCCGCTGAGCCGGGAGGAAGCGGTCGAGAACGCCGTCGCGCCGCCCGGCGTCGGCGACCCGGCGGCGCTCGAAGCCTTCGACAAGTCGCTCGGCGGGCGGCGCGCGCGGCTCGTCGACTGGAGCGCGCGGGCGCCGCAGGTGGTGGCCGACGCGGTGCGCCGCGTGCTCGGGCGCAGCGACCTCGATGACGCCGAGGCGCTCGCGTTGGCGCTCGATCCGGCGCGCAACCCACACCGCCTCGACACGCTGAACGTGTCGGCCCACGTGCCCGCGATGCGCGCGCTCGAGCACGCCCACTACAGCTTCCGCAAGAAGCTGTCGCACTCGGCCGACTCGCAGGATCAGCGACACCGCATGGTGCCGGGCTCGCGACCGCTGCTCTCGCGCACGGTGCCGGCCCGCGTCGACGTGGTGGAGCCGGAGCTGATCCGCGAGGAGCCCGCCTGCCACGCGCTCTTCCGCGAGGCCGTGGAGGCCGCCTGGGACGCGCGCGCGCGACTCCTCGCGCTCGGCGTAGCGCCCGAGCTCGCGCTCTACGTGCTGCCGAACGCGCTTGTGGTGCGCTTCGAGGAGTCGGGCTCGCTGCTGCACCTGCTCCACAAGTGGACGATGCGGACCTGCCTCAACGCGCAGCGCGAGATCTACGAGGCGTCGATGGACGAGCTCGAGCAGGTGCGCGGCGTGCATCCCGAGCTGGTGCGCCACGTCGGGCCGCCCTGCTTCGTGCGCGACGGCTTGGCGCGCCCGCGCTGCACCGAGGGCAGCCACTTCTGCGGCATCCCGGTGTGGCGCAGCTTCCCGGACGTGGAGCGGCGGATCTGATGAGCCTCCGGGCCCTCCTCGCCGCGCTCGCCCTGGCCGTGATCGGTGCGCGGAGCGCGTCGGCCGTCGAGCTCGAAGGGACCTGGTACGTGCTCGTCCACTACCAGGACAAGGACTCGCCGAAGCCCGACGAATGGCGCTGGGAGGACCGCGTCTGGAAGTTCGAGAAGAAGGGCGATCAGCTGGTCTGGACCGAGTACCCGATCGTGGTCTTCGAGGACGAGACCGGTCGCTTCGAGGCGCTCGGCGGCAACCGCGCCGCGCGCGTCGTCGCGGCCTGGGACCCGAGCCCGAAGCAGCTCGCCGACATCAAGGACGGGCTCCAGGTCAACTCGCGCGGGGTCAAGACGAAGACGCTGCGCGCGAACGGCAGCGGATGGGGCTCGAGCGAGGGCGGCGGCAACGCGTCGGCCTCGGTGATCACCTACAGCGAGCACTGGTCGATCGGCGGGACGCCGGACCAGCCCGTCTTCGAGCGCACCGATGCGATGAGTGGCGGCAGTGCCGAAGAGCTCGCCGGCCGCACCGAGTACCGAGCGCAACAGCTGACCGAGGGCGGCGACGAGCTGCGCGGGAGCTTCGACCGCGACGGCACGCGCGTCGGAACCTTCCGCATGATCCGCTCTGGCCAGACCGAGGCCGTGAAGGGGAGCGGCCTCACGCAGGGCCAGCGCGTGATGCAGATGTTCGCCTCCCAGGCTGGCCTGACCCTGAGCCCCGAGCAGATCAAGGCGCTGACGAACGGCAAGCTCGCGCCGGGCACGCCGGTGCCCGAGGACGTGCGCGCGAGCGTGCGCGCAGAGGTCCGCCGCAGCGTCGAGGAAGCCTTCCGGCAGCAGAGCACCGACCCGCGCACGGCCAGCAGCCAGGTCGACGGCCTGACCCGCAAGATCGAGCACCTGATCCTCGACGAAGGCAAGAGCCCCGAGGAGGTGCAGGAGATGCTCAAGCGGGGTGAGATCATCCCGTGATCGAGCCGGTCGGGGTCCGGCGAGCCGAGCGGCGCGACGTCGCGGGCGTCGCCGCGCTCTGGGCCGAGCTGCTCGAACACCACGCCGCCGTCGACCCCGCGCTCCGGGTGCGCGCGCCGGCCCTGGCCCGGCTCGGCGCAATGGTGATGGCGCAGCTCGACGACCCCGAAGCGGGCCTCTGGGTGTGGGACGAAGCCGGGCGCGCGCTCGGCTTCTGCGTGGCGCGCATCGAGCGTGCCCCCGGCGCGCTCGCCGAGGCGAAGCGCGCGACCATCACCGAGCTCGCGGTGGCGCCGGCCGCTCGCCGGCGCGGGATCGGCGGCGCCCTGGTGCGCGCGGCGCTCGCCTGGGCGGCCGAGCGCAAGGCGGCCCGCGTCGAGGTGCGCGTCGCAGCGCGCAACGCGGACGGCCAGCGCTTCTGGCGCACCCAGGGATTCGGGGACTTCGTGGACGTGCTCGACCGCCGCCTGTAAGTTCGAGCCGCCGCCCGGCAGGAGTGACGGCTGCGCAGCCCGCAGGCGTGATGACCGCGCAGCCCGCAGGAGCGATGACCGCGCAGCCCGCAGGAGCGATCACCGCGCAGCCCGCAGGAGCGATCAAGATGGCCGCCAGGCTCAACCCGATCGCGCAGCAGCTCAACCAGCGCCTCGAGCAGAGCGCTCCCGAGGTGCTGGCGATGCTCTCCGACCTCGGGCGGCGCCTGTATTTCCCGAAGGGCATCCTGTCGCAGACTGCCGAGGCGAAGCAGAAGGCCAAGCGCTTCAACGCGACGATCGGCATCGCCACCGAGCAGGGCGGGCCCATGTACCTGCCCTCGATCCAGTCCCACCTGAGGGACGTGGTGCCGAACGACGCCTACAACTACGCGCCGCCTGCCGGCCGTCCGACCCTGCGCGAGCGCTGGCGCGAGAAGCTGGTCGAGGAGAATCCGTCGCTGCGCGGCAAGGCCTTCGGGCTGCCGATCGTGACGAGCGCGCTGACGCACGGGCTCGCGCTCGTCGGCGACCTCTTCGTCGGCGCCGGCGACCGGCTGCTGCTGCCGGACCAGCTCTGGGGCAACTACCGGCTCACCTACGAGGTGCGGCTCGGCGCGGAGATCGCGACCTATCCCTTCTACGCCGGGTCGGGCTTCAACGTGGCGGGCTTTGCGAACGCGCTCGCCGCGCAGGCGCGCGGGCGCGACAAGCTGGTCGTGCTGCTGAACTTCCCCAACAACCCGACCGGCTACATGCCGACGCCGGCCGAGGGCGCAGCCCTCGCGCAGGCCCTGGTCGAGCAGGCCGCGCGCGGCACGCGCATCGTCGCCGTCCTCGACGATGCCTACTTCGGGCTCTTCTACCACCTCGGCGCCGCGTCGATGACCGAGTCGCTGTTCGGCCTGGTCGCGAACCGCCACCCGAATCTGCTCGCCGTCAAGCTCGACGGCGCCACCAAGGAGTTCTTCGCCTGGGGCCTGCGCTGCGGCTTCCTGACGATCGCGCCGGGCGCCGCGCGGAGCGCCGAGGCGGTGTGCGAAGTGCTCGACGCCAAGGCCCGCGGCGCGATCCGCGGCGCGCTGTCGAACAGCCCGATGCTCTCGCAGACCCTGGTCGAGAAGGCGCTCGACGCCTCGTCGATCGCGGCCGAGCGCAAGGAGAAGGCGGAGACGCTGCGCGCGCGCGCCGCCAGGGTCTACGAGGTGGTGCAGCGCCCCGAATTCCGCGACAGCTTCGAGGCCTACCCCTTCAACAGCGGCTACTTCATGTGCGTCAAGGTGAAGGGCGTCGACGCCGAGAAGCTGCGCGTCCACCTGCTCGACGAGCACGCGGTGGGCCTGATCTCGACCAGTCCGACCGACATCCGCGTGGCCTTCTCGTGCCTCGAGCTGGCGGAGATCGAGCCGCTCTTCGAGACGCTGCACCGGGCGATCCAGGAGCTACGGAACGCCGCCTAGCGGATGACCTTCGCTCGGCTCCGCGGACCCCGCCTCGCTGCGCGGAGGCCGACTGTCGAGTCGGCCTCCTAGCACCTCGAGAATGCGAGCCGTCGCCCTCACGCCGCGCTCGAGGTTGTCGATCGAGATGCGCTCGTTCGGACCGTGGATGCCGCGCGTCTCGCTCGGGGGAAGCCAGCGCGGCACGAAGCCGTAGGCCGTGATGCCGATGTCGCGGAAGTAGTGCGCGTCGGTGAAGCCCGCGATCACGCGCGGCAGCACCGACGCGCCGGGGTCCAGCTCGGCCGCGACCCGCTCGATCGCGTGGAACAGCTCCGTGTCGGCGGGCGAATCGCGCGTCTCGAACGAGAGGAACGCCTCGACCGAGATCGTGGGGTCGCCGACCACGCTGCGCAGCCGCTCGACGAAGGCGTCGCATCGCTCGCCGGGCAGCAGCCGCACGTCGAGCTCCGCGCGCGCCTCGTCGGGCACCACGTTGGTTCGCGAGCCGGCGGAGAGCACGGTGATCGAGACGGTGTTGCGCACCAGCGCCGCGCGCGCGGGGTCGGCCAGGAAGCGGTGGCGGAACTCGGGGTCGCCGGAGAGGTGCGCCGCGAGGTCGCGGTAGCCTGCGCGGTCCGCCGCGTCTGCGTTCGGCGCCAGCGCCGCGAACATCGCGGCGACCTCGGGCACGACGCGGATCTCCATCTCCATGTCGAGGCGCCGCACGCGTTCGAGCGCGGCGACCAGCCGCGGCACGGCGCCGTAGGGCCCGGCGGTCGAGGCGTGACCGGGGGCGCCGCGCGCCACCAGGTGCGTCCAGCACGGCGCCTTCTCCGCCACGTCGATGCCCCAGACGTTCGGCTCGCCCTGGTCTCCGACCAGGATGCCGCCGCCTTCCGTGAGCAGGTACTCGGCGCCGGAGAGCAGCTCCTTGTGCTCGCGCGCGAGGTAGCCGGCGCCCTCGCGGCCGCCGGTCTCCTCGTCGGGCGTCGCGAGGAAGATCACGTCGCGGTCGAGCTGGACGCCGCGCCTGGCGAGGTCGACCACGGCGAGCAAGTGGACGATCGCGATGCCCTTTGCGTCGAGCGCACCGCGTCCGACGACGAAGCCGCCCGCCACGAGGCCGGAGAAGGGGTCGACCGCCCAACCGTCGCCCTCGGCCGGCACGACGTCGAGGTGCGAGAGCAGCACGACGGGTGGCCGCTTGCCGGTACCCGGCAGCCGCGCCCACGCCGCCGCGCGGCCCCTTACGGATCCTGCGGAAGGCGTGGCCACCAGCTTGGCCTCGAGGCCCTCCCGCTGGAGCACGTCGACCAGCATCTCGGCCAGGGGTCGCTCGTCCCCAGGGGGGTTTACGGTGTCGATGCGGACTGCGCGGGCCAGGAGCTCCGCGGCGGCGCCGGCCAGATCCCGTGAAGGGTCCGGATAGTCGCGACCGCGGAAGGGCCAGATCGCAGCGGCCTCGGGAGGGTTCGATAGTGCGGCGAGGGAGATCAGGGCGATGGCTGCGCGAAGACCGCGTCCGACTCTCCGCATCGAGACTCCCTGCCACCGCGCGGCTGCCGCCCGATGAAAAACTGTCACCTACAGTTGCACTTGGCGCTAACCGATGCGCTAACCGTAGCGTCCGCGCCAGGGGGACAGGAGGGGGCCGTTGGACGTCTCCACAGACGCAAGGGGTGGGTGCATGCCCGCTCCGGAGTCGATCCGCCGCAGCCGCAAGATCGCGATCGCCGCCGCGGTCGTCGTTGGCTACGCGTTAGGCGTCGCGTTCTTCTGGCTGGTCTCACCGCACGATACGTCTGCGACCGCGACCGCGGCATCGCATCCCCTGCTCGAGCCGCTCGTCGCCGCGGAGCCCGCGCCGGCCGAGACGCCGGCCGCTCCGCCGCTTGCGCTCGCGGCGCTCACGCTGGAGCCCGAGGTCGCGGCAGCGCCCAGCGACGAGCCGCAGCTCCCCGCCGCGAGCGCGCCTGCCGCCACGCCCGCGCTGGCCAGCACGCCGGTGCCCGCCCCTGCAGCTCCCGTCTACACGACCGCGGCGCGCGCGGTCTCTGCGCCGATCAACGCGGTCGTCGAGGACGAGCTCCGGGCCGGCGACTCGCTCTCGACGTCGCTGCAGCGCCACGGGGTCTCGGCCGCGACGGTCGCGCTGATCCAGCGCGAGCTGCGCGAGTACTTCGATTTCCGCCGTGCCCGCCCCGGGCATCGCTTCCGCCTGGTGGAGGACGCCGCGGGCTCGCTCGTCTCCTTCCACTACCGCGCCTCGGACGCCGAGCGCTACTGGCTCGAATCCGACGGCAACGGCTGGCGAGCTTGGCGCGCGGACGCGAGCGTCGTGAAGCGCCGTGCGAGGCTGGCGGGCACCGTCGCGACGACGCTCTTCGACGCCGTGCACGACCTCGGTGAGAGCCCGCAGCTCGCGTCCGACTTCGCGGCGATCTTCGCCTGGGACGTCGACTTCGCGAAATCGGTCCGTCCCGGCGACGAGTTCCGCATTCTCTACGAGCGCAACTACTCCCCGCGCGGCGAGGGCGGAGTCGAGCGCTACGTCGGTCCCGGCCGCATCCTCGCCGCCCGCTACAAGGGCGCCGCCGGGGACGTCGCAGCCGTCTACTACGAGAGCGATCCGGGGCACGGCGGCTACTACCGAACGGACGGCCGCTCGGTGAAGCAGACCTTCCTGGCCGCTCCGCTCAACTTCAGCCGCATCACTTCGTCGTTCACCCACGCGCGGCTGCACCCGATCCTCGGCATCTGGCGCCCGCATCCCGGCATCGACTATGCGGCGCCGATCGGGACGCCGGTGTGGTCGGTGGCGAACGGACGCGTGACCTACATGGGCTGGGCCGGGGGATACGGCCGACTCGTCAAGATCGAGCACGCCGGCGGCTACGAGTCGTACTACGCGCACTTCTCGCGCTTCGCGCCCGGCCTCAAGCTGGGGTCGGTGGTCCGCCAGAAGCAGGTGATCGGCTTCGTCGGCGCGAGCGGCCTCGCGACCGGACCGCACGTGTGCTTCCGGGTCACCAAGGGCGGCAGCTACATCGATCCGGGACACGTCCGCATGCCGAGCGGCGACGCCATTCCGGCGCGCCAGCGCCAGGACTTCGACACGGTGCGCGACCATCTGCTCGCGAGCCTCGGTCCGGCGCCGATCGTCGCGACCGACGAGGCGATGTAGCGGCCGAGCGCCTCGCGCCTACCGGGCGCCGGCCGGCTGTGCGAGCATCCTGCGCCATGGGCGACGGCATCCCCCCGGCCGGGTCCACGTGTCACGGCCAAGCGCCCGATCCGCACGCGGATTCCGGGCGTCCGCAGGCGCTGCGCGCGCGCCTGTCGGCGGCCGGGCGCGCGCTCGGCGAGCGCGAGGCCGCGCACGCCGCCGCGCTCACGGCGGCCCGCGTGCGTTGCGACGAGCTGCGCGTGTTGGCCACTGGCGCGCTCGACGCCTTCCACGCCGCCGCGACGGCCGCCGGCGCGCCCCACCTGCGCCTCGAGGTCGGGCCGTCGCGACTCGACGAGAAGCACGTGCGCGCCTTCGAGTTCGAGGTGCGGCGGGGCCGGCACGTGGGCGTCGTCGTGGTGAAGGCGCGCGGCGAGGTGACGCTCGTCGGGCCCTTCCGCGCGGGCAAGGCGGAGGGACCCTGTCGCTCGCTGCCGATCGACGCGAACGCGGAGATCGAGAGCGCGCTCGGCGAGTTCCTGGAGAAGCTCGCCGAGGAGGCCGCGACGCCGTGACGCTCGAGCGTCGGGCGGCGGCCGATCTCGAGCGGCCGATCGAGTCCCTGCAGGACCTGGTCGACTATTTCCGCGCCGGCGAGAAGCCGCGCGCCCGCTGGCGGGTGGGGATCGAGCACGAGAAGCTCGCGCTGCGCAGCGGCAGCTGGGATCCCGTGCCCTACGACGGCGCCCGCGGCATCGAGGCGCTGCTCGCGCGCATCGCCGGCGAGCCCGGCTGGTCGGCGCTCTCCGAAGACGGGCATCTGATGGGACTCGATGGCGACGGGATCGGCGTCTCGCTCGAGCCCGGGGCGCAGGTCGAGCTGAACGGGCGCCCGGTCGAGAACCTGCTCGACACGCGCCGCGAGATCGAGGCGCACCTCGCGCTGCTGCGCCGCCTCGCCGAGCCGCTCGGCATCACGTTGTTCGGCCTGGGCGCGCATCCGTTCCATCCGGTGAAGGAGCTGCCGCAGGTGCCGCGCGAGCGCTACCGGATCATGCGGCGCTATCTGCCCGCGCGCGGCGAGCTCGCGCTCGACATGATGCACGCCACCGCATCGGTGCAGGCCAGCTTCGACTACGCCGACGAGTCGGACATGATCGCCAAGATGCGCACGGCGCTCGCGGTGACGCCGATCGCCGCTGCGCTGTTCGCGAACGCGAGCATCGCGCTCGGGCGGCCGAGCGGCTTCGTGTCCCGGCGGCTGCACATCTGGCACCACACCGACCCGGATCGCAGTGGAATGCTGCCGTTCGCCTTCGACCCCGATTTCGGCTACGCGCGCTACGCCGAGTGGGCCCTCGACGTCCCGATGTTCTTCATCGTGCGCGACGGCGGCTACCTCCCGCTGGAAGGCAAGACCTTCCGGCGCTTCTGGCGCGAGGGACACGACGGCGAGCGCGCCACGCTCGCGGACTTCGAGCGACACCTCACGACGCTGTTTCCCGAGGTGCGACTCAAGCGCCTGCTCGAGATGCGCTGCGCCGATTCCGTGCCGGCCGACCTGCTGTGTGCCGTTCCGGCGCTGTGGAAGGGGATCCTCTACGACGGCGATGCGCTCGCGGCGGCGCACGCGCTCGCGGCTGGCTGGAGCCCGGCGGAGCGCGAAGCCGTACACGCCGATGTGGCGCGGCGCGGGCTCGCGGCCGAGGTTCCGCGCGGCCCGCAGGGCGAGCGGAGCGCACCCCTGTTGCCGCTCGCCCGCGAGCTCGTCGCGATCGCGCGCGCGGGGCTGCGCCGGCAGGCCGCGCTCGGGAGCGACGAGAGCGGGCTCCTCGATCCGGTCGAGGCGCTGCTCGAGCGGGGAAAGAGCCCCGGGCAGGTCGTGCTCGAGCGCTGGCAGGGAGATTGGGCGGGAAATCCGGATCGCTTGATCGAGTACGCGCGCTACTGATAGAGTCCGCCGTCCCACCGTGCCTGCGCTGCGGCTGCGGGCGCGGCGGAGGGGAGGCCCGATGGCCCAGAACTTCAAGATCGCCTTCACGCTCGAAGAGAGCGACGTCGCCTACTTCCGCAAGCTCTTCAACAATGCGCGCAAGCAGGTCGGCGACCAGGATACCGAGCAGGTCATCTCGGCGGTCAACGGCCTGATCGAACGGGTGCGCCATGCGAAGAAGACGCCGAGCTTCGTCCAGGAAGCGATCGGGGTGCTCGAGGACCTGATCAAGATGATCCAGGATCCCGACTACGAGCTGCCCAAGACCCAGCGCACCGAGGTGCTCGCGGCGCTCTCCTACTTCGCGAACCCCGACGACCTGATCCCCGACCAGATCCCCGGCCTCGGCTTCCTCGACGACGCGATCATGATCAAGATCATGGAGACCGAGTTCAAGCACGAGCTGTGGGGCTACCGCCAGTTCGCGAAGTTCCGCCAGGGCGCCGAGCAGCGGCCCTGGACCACGGTGGCGCGCCAGCGGCTGCCCCAGCGCCTCGTGGACTACCGCAAGAAGGTGCGCGCAGAGGTCGACCGCCGGAAGAAGGAGCGTTCCTTCTCCTGGTGGTAGACTCCGCGCGCGAGTCCTCATGACGACGTCCCCCCGCGCGCGCATCCTGATCGTGGACGACGAGGAAGCCATCCTCGAGACGATGGCGTTCACGTTCGAGGACGACTACGAGGTCCTGACCGCCACCAGCGCGCGCCAGGCGCTCGAGACCCTCGATCAGCACGCCCCGATCGCCGCGGTGATCACCGACCAGCGCATGCCCGAGCAGACGGGCGTCGAGTTCCTGGCGGTGGTCTGCGAGCGGCACCCCAACACCACGCGCATCATCCTGACCGGCTACGCCGACGGCGACGCGATGGTGCGCGCGATCAACGAGGGTCACGTCTACGCCTACGTGACGAAGCCCTGGGAGCCCGAAGAGCTCAAGCAGCTCGTGCACCGCGCCGTCGAGCTGCACCGGCTGCGGCTGCAGAACGACCGGCTGGTCGAGGACCTGAAGCGTGCCAACGTCTTCCTGGGCGCAGCGATCGACGAGATCCCGGTCGGTGCGCTGGTGGTGGACGCCGCCGGCATCGTGCGCGCCGCGAACCGACCCGGTCGCGAGTATCTCGGCCTCGAGTCCGACCCGAGCGGCCGCGCGCTCGACGACGTGCTCGACAGCGAGCCGCTGCGCGAGGTGCGCGAGGTGACGCGCCGTCTGTGCAGCGCCGAGGCGAGCCCGTACGAGGAACTCGAGCTCGGAGCGCGGGGCGTCTCGCTGCGGCTGCGCATCGCCGTGCGCAGGCTCGCGGACGCCGCCGGTCGCTCGCTCGGCCGGGTGGTTCTGATGCGCGAGATCTCGCACGAGCCGTTGCGCCGGCGCTTCGAGGAGATCCTGGCCGAGATCAAGTCGGCGCGCGACGGCTTGCGGCAGCGCCTCGACCAGGCCCTGCAGGAGCTCGGCGGCTTCGCGACGAAGGTGAAGCAGAGCGGCGTCGAGTCGCCCGGCATGGTCGAGCTCGAGGAGCGCATCTCGCGCACGCGCACCGCCATCGAGAACTGGGTTGCGGTCGACGACGCGCTGGTGCGCGAGGGCTATCCCGACGCCCGCCTGCTGCTCGAGCGCATGCGCGTCGCGCACTCGCGCTGGCCCCTGCCCGAGGAGATTCCCGAGCGCGTGCGGGCGCTCGGCCAGCGCGTCGAGGCCTACTACCAGACGGGCGAGAACCCTGGCCAGCCCGTCCTCTGAACTCCTCGGGGAGCCCGCCGGCCCGCCGGGCCCTGCGCTGCTGGTGCGACCGCCGGGCAGCGCGGGGCCGCTCGAGCTCGAGGTCGAGCGGATCGGCCTGCGCGTGCGGGCGACCTGGGCCTTCCACGCGCGCGAGGTGCGCTTCGAGCGGCACGCGGGCGACGGCTGGGTGGCGCTGTTCCCCGAGACGTTCTCGTTCCATCTCGATCGCCACGACCCCTTCGAGCTGAACCTCCAGCTCGAGGACCTCTGGTCCGACCCGCGGCGCATCGGGGGCGGTGCGACGCGGCGGGAGGTGCAGGAGCTGGTGCGGCGCATGCTGGTGGCGGCGCCCGGCTACCTCGAGCGCGTGCTCGGCGAGCTCGAGCGCAGCGGCCGCCTGGTCGGACCGGCGAGCCTGCGCGTGCACGCCGACGCGGTCGTGCTGTCGGTCGTGATCGCGCGCTTCGTCCGCGAGAAGCAGCTCGACACCCACCCCGAGGCGCGCTTCATCCGCTTCCAGCTGCGCAAGCTGGTGTGGCGCTCGGCCTGGGCGCTGGTACGCGAGCGCGTGTCGCCCGCGGCGCTCGAGGCGTGGGTGGCCGGCACCGCGCCGAGCGCGCGCGACCCCTCCGAGCGCGGGCTCCTCGCGGCGCTCGCCGGCAACCTCGACGACGAGATCGAGCCGATCCTCCTGGCGATCGCCGAGCGCGCCTTCTACCGCTGGCTCGCCGACACCTGCCTCGACGAGGAGAACGGAGCGTTCGAGGGCGAGGACTCGCCCTTCGGCCGGCGCGAGGACGAGGTGCTCGCCGTAGTGAGCACCGACCCCGCCGGGCGCCTGCGCCGCGCGTGCCAGCTCTCGCCCTTCCTGTTGCGGCGCCAGAGCCGCAACTGCATGCGGCTGCTGCGCCGGCTCGAGGTGTGGTTCCTGCGCTGCTACGACGTGCCGCGCGCCGCCGCGGTGATCCGCCACGCCGAGAACCTGACCCGCGGCCGCCAGCGGCCGGACGCCGTGCTGTCCTGGCACTCGACCCCGAACTACGTCGCCGCCATCGCGCTGCTGGTCTGGCCCTTCGTCGGCGCCGCCTTCGCGTACCAGCGCGCACCGCTGCTCTTCGATCTCGGCGCCTCGATCCAGACCGCGGCCGTGATCGGCACCGCGCTCTGGTACCTGCTCTACCGCTTCGTCTGGCAGAAGGACCTGGCCTTCTTCCACGGCGCGGTGCCGCGCATCGGCGCCGGCATCATCGTCGGCTACCTGCCGGTGTTCCTGATCGACGAGGTGTGGGACCTGGCGCGGCGGCCCTGGTTCCCCCTCGGGGTCACGGTCGTCCTGCTCGCCGTGACGACGCTGCTCTACATCTACGTCGAGGTCCGGCGCCGCATCGAGGATCCGCGCGAGGCCTTCGCGCGCGCGCAGCGGCTGTTCCTGCTGGGCGTGCTCCAGGCACTCGCCCTCGGGCTCGTCATCACGACGCTGCTCGGCACCTTCATGGTGGTGCGGGTCTGGGCGAACGAGGACACCGCGCTCGGGATCGAATGGGTGCGCGCGGCGACGCCGCCCTTCATCGGGCAGCTCCCGCGCATCATGGGCGTCGCGCCCGTCTACGCCTATCCCACCGCCGTGCTGCTGATGACGTTCTTCTCCTTCTTCATCGGCACCTTCCTGCAGCTCCTGTGGGAAGACCTGCCGATCACCGAACCGCTCTAGGCCCGGCCGGCATCCAAGCCATCCTCGCGCGGCTTCCGACCGCGGGTTAAGCTGCCGGCTGCCGCCGAGATCGCCCGCAGGCGGAGGTTTCCTCGATGCCGTCGATCGTGATGTACACCAAGCAGGACTGCCCGTACTGCGACAGCGCGAAGCGCCTGCTCGCGTCCAAGGGCCAGCGCTGGACCGAGATCGACGTCGAGAACGATCCCGAGCGCCGGCGCGAGATGATCGAGCGCAGCCAGCGCTCGACGGTGCCGCAGATCTGGATCGGCGAGCGCCACGTCGGAGGCTTCGACGACCTGGCCGCGCTCGAGGATGCGGGCGAGCTCGACGCGCTGCTCGGATCGGGCCCGCACGCCGGCCGCGGAGGCGCGGGCGCCGCCGCCGAGCGCGTGCGGCTCGCGATCCTCGGCAGCGGGCCAGCCGGCTACACCGCGGCGTTGTACGCCGGGCGCGCCGAGCTGGCGCCGGTCGTGGTGGCGGGCCTGATGGCCGGCGGCCAGCTGATGCTCACGACCGACGTCGAGAACTATCCCGGCTTCCCCGAGGCGGTCACCGGCCCCGAGCTGATGGAGCGCTTCCAGAAGCAGGCGGAGCGCTTCGGGGCGCGCGTCTTCGCCGAGGACGCCACGTGCGTCGACCTCTCGCAGCGCCCGTTCCGCATCGAGACCAGCGAGCGCGTGGTGCTCGCCGACGCCCTCGTGCTCGCGCCCGGCGCCTCGGCGAAGTGGCTCGGCATCGAGTCGGAGCAGCGTCTCATGAACCGCGGCGTGTCGGCCTGCGCGACTTGCGACGGCGCGCTCTACAAGGGCAAGGCGATGGCGGTGGTCGGCGGCGGCGACACGGCGCTCGAAGAGGCGCTGTTCCTCACGCGCTACGCCACCAAGGTCACCGTGATCCATCGCCGCGACAAGCTGCGCGCCTCGAAGATCATGCAGGAGCGCGCGCTGGCGCACGAGAAGATCGAGTTCGCCTGGGACGCCGAGATCGCCGAGGTGCTGGGCGGCGACTTCGTGACCGGGGTGCGGCTGCGCGACGTGAAGAGCGGCGCGACGCGCGAGCTGGCGGTGGAGGCGCTCTTCATCGCGATCGGCCACAAGCCCAACACGGACCTCGTCGCGGGTCAGCTCGCGCTCGACCCGGTCGGCTACATCAAGGTCGAGCCGGGCAGCTCGCGCACCTCGGTCGAGGGTGTCTTCGCCTGCGGCGACGCCATCGACCCGACCTACCGGCAGGCGGTGACGGCCGCCGGCACCGGCTGCATGGCGGCGATCGATGCGGAGCGCTGGCTGGCTGCCCAAGGCCTGGAGTGAGCGAACCAAGCGGGATGAGCGTCACCAAGGACCGCCTCGAGCAGCTGATCGCGCGCTCCACCGACATCGTCGTGGCGACCGACCGCAAGGGCACGGTCGTCTACTACAACGACGGCGCGAGCAAGATCCTCGGCTACGCGCCGGACGAGATCCTCGGGCAGTTCGTCGGCAAGCTGTATCCGAGCCTCGGCGAGGCCAAGCGGGTGATGGCCGCGATGCGCGGGCAGAATCACGGCGGCCCGGGCATCGTCGAGACCTTCCGCACCACCTTCCTCGCCAAGAGCGGCGAGCAGATCCCGGTCGCCATCTCCGGCACGCTGCTGTACGACGACGCCGGCGAGGAGGACGGCACGATCGGCTTCGCCAAGGACCTGCGCGAGATCCTGCACAAGGACCAGCTCGCGACGCTGGGCGAGGTCGCGATCGGCCTCTCGCACGAGATCAACAACCCGCTGGCGGTGATCCTGAACCAGGCGGAGCTGCTCGAGCACGACGTGCACGAGCTGGCGGGCGAACGCGAGACGGTGGTCGAGATGGAACGCCTCGACGCGGTGCGGCGCGAGGTGGCGCGCATCGCCGAGATCGTCGAGCGGCTCGGCAAGATGGCCGCGGCCGACCGCTACGAGACCGTCGACTACATCGGACCGGCGCGCATGATCGACCTGCGCGAGCGCGGCGAGCGCGAGCGCCGCCGCACCCGCGACCCGCGCCTGGCGGGCGCGCGCGTGCTGATCGCCGACGACGACCTCGGCATCCGCGCGAGCCTCGCCGAGATCCTCGCCGCGCAGGGCTGCGAGGTCGAGACCGCCGCCGACGGGGCCGAAGCGCTGCGGCGCATCGAAGCGAATCACTTCGACGTGGTGATCTCCGACGTCGTGATGCCGCACATGGACGGCTACGAGCTGTTCACCACGGTGCGCCGGCGCTTCCCCGAGCTGCCGATCCTGATGATGACCGCGTTCCACTACGACAAGGACCACATCATCAAGCGCAGCCGCATGGAAGGGCTCGACGGCGTGATCTTCAAGAAGCCCGTCGACTCCGATCGCCTGTGCGACGCGCTGGCCGGACTGCTCGCCAAGCGGGGACGCAAGCGGGGACGTTGTTGACTTCCCCACCGGGAAGTCAACAACGTCCCCGAAGTCAATCGCGGGGCGGGACCGACACGTAGCGGTTGCCGCGCTCGTAGAAGCGCCAGGGCTTCGCGGCCCAGGACCCGGCGTAGGCCACGTTGATGCGGGGCGAGCGGCCTACGCGCCCGGCGGCGCGCTCGGGCTCCTCGAGGAAGAGCGCGCCCCCGCACAGGTCGCGCCCGTAGTCGGCTCCGGTGATCGCGAGCGCTTGCGTCAGCTTGCCGGGGCCGTTGGTCAGCTCCCGCGATCCTGCCGGCCGGCGGCGGCGGCGCGCCATCAGCTCGAGCCCGCGCAGCGGCTCGAGCGCCCGGATCAGCACCGCGTGCGGCTCGCCTTCCGAGGCGACGACCAGGTTCAGTGCCCAGCTCGTGCCGTACAGCAGGTACACGTAGGCGTGTCCGGGCGGACCGAACATCGCCGCCGTGCGCTTGGTCAATCCGCGCGCGCTGTGCGCCGCGCGATCGCGCGGGCCGCGGTACGCCTCGACCTCCACGATGCGGCCCGCCGCCTCCCCGCGAGGGGTCCGATGCACGAGCACTTTGCCGATGCACTCGCGCGCGACGGTGAGCACGGGACGGGCGTAGAAGTCGCGGCCCAGCTTCAGGCGTTCAACCTCGGGGCCGCACCCTACTCCGGCTCGACGCTTCTCGCGAGAGCCGGCTTCGCTCACACCGTTCGCGCCACGCACACCGCGACCACGCGGCGCGCGCCGGCGCGGCGCAGGGGGCGCGCGGCCTCGGCGAGCGTGGCGCCGGTCGTCACGACGTCGTCGACCAGCGCGACGCAGGCGGGCGCCCGGAAGCCGGCGCGCGCGGCGAAGGCGTCGCGCACGTTGCGGCGGCGCGCGCGGCGGTCGAGCCCCGTCTGGCTCGCCGTCGGGCGCCGCTGCACGAGCGCCCCGGGATCGGCGGGGATGCCGAGCGCGCGGCCGAGCGCGCGAGCCAGCTCGCCGGCCGGGTGGAAGCCGCGCTCGCGGAGCCGGCGCAGGTGGATCGGCACCGGCACGACGAGCTGCGGCGCGGGGCCGTCGAGCCGGCGGGCCGCGTCGGCCAGCAGTGCCCCGGCGAGCGCTCCGGGCCGCGGGTCGAGCCCGGCCAGGCCGTGGCCCGGGTACTTGAAGCGCCGGATCCAGTCGGCGGCCTCGCCCGCGAACGCGACCTCGGCGGCGATCTGCGCCAGCGGAACGCGCTCGCTCCGGCACGCGGCGCAGCGCTCGCCGCGCGCGGCGGCGGGGCCCTGGCACACGCGGCAGCCGCCCGCGTCGAGGCGCGGCAGCGCGGCCGCGCAGCGCCGACACAGGATCGAGTCGGGCCGCGGCGCGCCGCCGCAGCGCGCGCAGGCGCGCGGCAGCAGGAGATCGACGAAGCCGGCGAAGAGCGCGCGCACGCGCGGCTCCCGGCGGGACCGGGATGGCTAGGCGGGGACGATCAGGCTGCGTCCCGTCATCTCGGGCGGCGCCGGCAGCCCGAGCAGCTCGAGCACGGTCGGGGCGAGGTCGGCGAGCCCGCCGTCGCGCAGGCGCCGCCCGCGCGCATCGCCCGTCACCCACCAGATCGGCACCGGGTTCGTGGTGTGCGCGGTGTGTGGGCCGCCGGTGGCGGGATCGATCATGCACTCGCAGTTGCCGTGGTCGGCGGTGACGAGCGCACTGCCGTCCAGCGCCAGCACGCGTTCGGCGATGCGCTCGAGACAGTGGTCGACGGTCTCGACCGCCTTGACCGCCGCCTCCAGCACGCCGGTGTGTCCCACCATGTCGGGATTGGCGAAGTTGACGAGCACGAAGGCGTAGTCGCGCTCCTCGAGGCGCGCGAGCAGCTCGTCCGTCAGCGGCTCGGCACTCATCTCGGGCTTGTGGTCGTAGGTCGCGACGTCGCGCGGCGACGGGATCAGCACGCGCTCCTCGCCCGGGAACGGCGCCTCGCGACCGCTGTTGAAGAAGAAGGTGACGTGGGCGTACTTCTCGGTTTCGGCCATGCGCAGCTGCGGAAGCCGCGCCTCGGCGAGCAGCTCACCGAGGATGTGTTTTGGCATCGAGGTCGCGAAGGCGACCGGCAGGCCGAACTCGGCGTCGTACTCGGCCAGGCACACGAAGCGCTCGAGGCGCACGACCCGCTTGCGCTCGAGCTTGCCCGCGAAACGCTCGGGCAGCGCGCTGGTGAGCGCGTTGGTGATCTCGCGGGCGCGGTCGGCGCGGAAGTTGAAGCAGAGCGCGACCTCGCCGTCGCCGAGCGCGGCGCCGCCGTCGATCACGCTCGGCTGCACGAACTCGTCGCCCTCGTCGCGCGCGTAGGCGGCGCGCACCGCGGCGAGCGCGTCGGGCGCCGCGATCCCCTCGCGGCACACCATGGCGTGGTAGGCGCGCGCGATGCGTTCCCAGCGGTTGTCGCGGTCCATCGCCCAGTAGCGCCCGATCACGGTCGCGACCTGGCCGCCGGCGGCGCGCAGCGCCGGCAGCACGCGCCCGAGGTGCTCGAGGGCCGAGCGCGGCGGCGTGTCGCGGCCGTCCAGGAAGGCGTGCAGCACGGGGCGCACGCCGCGGCTCGCGCAGGCACCGATCAGCGCGACCAGGTGTTCGTCGTGGCTGTGGACGCCGCCGTCGGAGACCAGCCCGAGCAGGTGCAGGCGGCCGGGGCCGCGCGCCGCGGCGTCGAGCGCGTCGCGGATGGCCGGCACGCGCGCGGCGCCGCCGTTCGCGAAGGCCCGGGAGATGCGCGTCATGTCCATGTCGACGATGCGCCCGGCGCCCATCGTCATGTGACCCACTTCGGAGTTGCCCATCTGGCCGGGCGGGAGGCCGACGGCCCCGCCCGAGGTCTCGAGCCGCGCGTGCGGGTAGAGGCGGTCGGCGCGCGCGAAGAAGGAGGTGTGCGCGCGCGCGGTCGCGTCGCCCGGGCCGCGGTCGCCGAGCCCGAAGCCGTCGAGCACGATCAGCATGACCGGCCCGCTCATCAGACCCGTTTCTCCACCGGCGCGGGCGGGGCGTGGGGGACCTCGAGGCGCGGCGCGTCGCTCCAGAGCCGCTCGATGTCGTAGTGCAGGCGCGCCTCGGGCTGGAACACGTGCACGATCACGTCGTCGAGATCGATCAGCACCCAGCGCCCTTCGGAGTAGCCCTCCACGCCGAGCACCGGGGCGCCCGCCTCGCGCACCGCCTCCTCGATCGAGTCGGCGACGGCGCGCACCTGACGATCGGAGCGCCCGGTCGCCACCACGAACACGTCTGCGAAGGAAGCGAGCTCCTTCACGTCGAGCGCGACGACGTCCTCGGCCTTCACGTCCAGTGCCGCTTCCACGACCAGCCGCGTCTTCTCCGCCGCATTCATGCGCCGGTCTGCTCTCCTCCGTAGACGCCGCTGGCGAGCACCGCCCGGCGCACCGCCTCGGGCAGGAGATAGCGCACGGAGCGTCTCTCCCGCAGGCGCCTGCGCACGTCGGACGCCGAGACGTCGAGGCCGGTGATCTCGACGAGCCGCAGCCAGGTCCCGGCGTCGCGGTGGCGGGCCGAGCGCCCGTCGGCGGCGATCGCGACGTCGTCCTTCACGGCGTCGGGCAGCCAGTCGCCGAGCCGACCGGCGCGCACCGGCGGGCGCGTCGTCACCGCGTAGCTCGCCAGCCGGAACAGCTCGCGCGGCTCGCGCCACGCGCCCATCTCGGCGAAGGCGTCGCAGCCGACCAGGAAGACCAGCTCGGCCGGCGCCACGCGCGCGCGCAACGCGCGCAGCGTGTCGACCAGGTACGAAGCGCCGCCGCGCTCCACCTCGATCGCGTCGGCGGCGAAGCGCGGGTTGCCCTCGACCGCGAGCCGCACCCACGCCAGCCGCAGCGCGGCGGAAGCGATGGCTTCGTCGGACTTGTGCGGCGGCTGCGCGCTCGGAACGAACAGCACGCGCTCGAGGTCGAGCGCCTCCGCCACCTCCTCGGCCGCGCGCAGGTGCCCCAGGTGGATCGGGTTGAAGGTGCCGCCGTAGACGCCGACGCGCTTCCCGGTCACTCGCGCAGCTGGCCGTCGCCGAACAGCACGAACTTCTGCGCCGTCAGCCCCTCGAGGCCCATCGGCCCATAGGCGTGCAGCTTCGAGGTCGAGATGCCGATCTCGGCGCCGAGCCCGAGGCGGTAGCCGTCGGCGAAGGCGGTCGAGCAGTTGACGCCCACCGTCGACGAGTCGACGCGCCGCACGAAGTCCTGCGAGCTCGCGTAGTCGTTGGTGACGATCACCTCGGTGTGGTTCGAGCCGTAGCTGCGGATGTGCGCGATCGCCGCCTCGAGGTCGTCGACGACCCGCACCGCGAGGATCGGAGCCAGGTATTCGGCGTACCAGTCGTCCTCGCTGGCGGGCTTGGCCTCCCCGAAGATCTCGACGGTGCGCTCGCAGCCGCGGATCTCGACGCCCTCCTCGTGCAGTGCCTTGAGCACGCGCGGGAGCAGCCGGCGCGCCGCTTCGCGGTGCACGAGCAGCGTCTCGAGCCCGTTGCACACCGCCATCTGGCGGATCTTCGAGTCGCGCACGATGGCGGTCGCCATCTCCGGGTCGGCGCTCTGGTCGAGGAAGACATGACACACCCCGGCGTCGTGCTTGATTACCGGGATCGTCGAGGTCTCGACCACCTTGCGGATCAGCCCGGGCCCGCCGCGCGGGATCACCAGGTCGATGCTGCGGTCCTGCGCGAGCAGCACGTCGATCGCGGCGCGGTCGGTGGTCGACACCAGCGCGACGGCGTCGGGCGGGATCCCGACGTCGCGCGCCGCGCCGCGCAGCTCCTCGCCGAGCGCGAGGTTGGCGTGGATCGCCTCGGAGCCGCCGCGCAGGATCACCGCGTTGCCCGCCTTGACGCACAGCGCCGCGGCGTCGACCGTCACGTTGGGGCGCGACTCGTAGATGATGGCGATCACGCCGAGCGGGATGCGCATGCGCCCGACGCGCAACCCGTTCGGGCGCACCGAAAGGTGGGAGATCTCGCCGATCGGATCGGGCAGCGCCGCGACGTCGCGCAGGCCGGCGATCATGGTGCGCCACTTGTCGCCCTCGAGTGCGAGGCGCTTCAGCAGGGGCGCGTCGAGGCCGGCGGCCTCGGCCGCGCGCAGGTCGGCGCGGTTGGCTTCGAGGATGCGCGCGCGCGCCGCCTCGAGGCGCTCGGCGGCGCGCGCCAGCCAGCGGTCCTTCTGTGCGCGCGACAGGCGCGCGGTCTCGCGCGACGCCGCGCGCGCCGCGCGCGCCAGGCCGACGATCTGCTGCTCGAGGCTCTCGCTGGACATCTCGGGCCTCACCCGTTTCCGGCGAACTCGACCCTCGGGCTCGACCGGATCAGGAAACCACGACGAGGTCGTCGCGATGAATCACCTCGCCGCCGTTCGAATAGCCTAGCACCTGGGCGATCTGGCGCGTCGAGAGGCCGCGGATGCGCGCCACCTCCTGCGCCGAGTAGGCGACCAGGCCGCGCGCCACCTCGCGTCCGGCCGGATCCACGCAGCGCACCGCGTCGCCGATCCCGAACTCGCCCTCGACGCCGGTGATGCCCGCCGGCAGCAGGCTGCGGCCGCGCTCGCGTAGCGCCTGCGCGGCGCCGGCGTCGACGCGCAGCGCGCCGCGCGGCCGCGCCGTGAAGGCGAGCCAGTGCTTGCGGCTGCCGAGGCGCCGGTCCGGCGCGCCCGGCAGGAACAGCGTGCCCTCGTCGGCGCCGGCCGCCACGCGCAGCAGCACGCCGCGCCGGCGACCGTTGGCGACGACGGTCGCCGCGCCCGAGAGCGCCGCGGTGCGTGCCGCTTCGAGCTTGGTGATCATGCCGCCGCGCCCGAAGGCGTGCGTCGAGCCGCGCGCCGCGCTCTCGACCTCCGGCGTGATCTCGGCGACGACGTCGTAGCGCCGCGGCCGCGCCCGCCCGGGCGCCGGCGGCTCGCGGTAGAGGCCGTCGACGTCGGTCAGCAGCACCAACAGCTCGGCGGCGATCAGGTTCACGATGGTGGCCGACAGGTTGTCGTTGTCGCCGAAGCGGATCTCCTCGGTCGAGGTCGTGTCGTTCTCGTTGACGATCGGCACGACGCCCAGCCGCAGCAGCGTCATCAGCGTGTGTCGCGCGTTCAGGAAGCGCTCGCGGTCCTCGAGCCCGGCGCGCGTCACGAGCACCTGCGCGACCTGCCGCCCGCGCCGCGCGAAGCCGAGCCGGTAGCGCTCCATCAGCGCGATCTGGCCGACGGCCGCGGCCGCCTGCTTCTCGGGGATCGAGCGCCCCGGGTGGCTCCAGCCGAGGCGATGCGAGCCCATCGCGATCGCGCCCGAGGAGACCACGACCAGCTGGCGCCCGGCGTCCGCGAGCGCCGCCACCTGGCGGATCAGCTCGGTGAAGACGCGCGGCCGCACCGCGCCGTCGGCGGTCAGGATCGAGCTCCCGACCTTGACGACGACGCGCTGCGCGTGCTTGGCGAGCTGCCTCACGGCGCGGCCTCGGGACGGGATTCCGCGGCCGCCGCCGCGCGCTGGTCCTCGCCATCGAGCGCGCGCGCCATCGCGACGACCAGCTCGGCGACGCCGAGCGCCGTGGCGCCCGAGAGGCGCAGCACGCTGCGGCCGCGGCGGCGCAGCTCCCGCTCGAGCGGCGCGAGCCGCGCGTCGCGCTCGCTCTCGGGGATCAGGTCGACCTTGTTGAGAGCCACGATCTCCGGCCGCGACGCCAGCTCCGCCGCGTAGGCCCCGAGCTCGGCGCGGATCGCCTCGTAGTCGGCGAGCGGATCGCGCTGCTCGAGCAGCCAGGCGCCGACGTCGAGCAGGTGGACGAGCACGCGGGTCCGCTCGATGTGACGCAGAAAGCGGTCGCCGAGGCCGGCGCCCTCGCTGGCGCCCTCGATCAGGCCCGGGATGTCGGCGACCACGAAGCGCCGCTCGCCCGCCTCGACCACCCCGAGCGAGGGGACCAGCGTGGTGAAGGGATAGGCGGCGACGCGCGGGCGCGCCGCCGAGAGGCGCCGCAGCAGCGTCGACTTGCCCGCGTTCGGGCGCCCGACCAGGCCGACGTCGGCGAGCAGCTTGAGCGAGAGGCGCAGCCGCAGCGCCTGTCCCTCGCGGCCGGGCTCCGCCGTCTCCGGCGTCTGGCGCGTCGGCGTCGCGAAGTGGCGGTTGCCGCGCCCGCCGCGCCCGCCGCGCGCGACCCGGAAGCGCTGGCCGTGTGCGATCAGGTCGACGAGCGGCGGCGACCCGGCGGGCGCGTCGGCGTCGAAGACGAGCGTGCCGACCGGCAGGCGCAGCTCGAGCGCGGCGCCGCCGCGCCCGTCGCAGCCGTTGCCGCCGCCGTGCGCGCCGTCGGCCGCGCGCACGGCGGGGCGCAGTCGGGGATCGAGCAGCGTCGAGAGGTTGCGGTCGGCGACCAGCACCACGTCGCCGCCGCGCCCGCCGTCGCCGCCGTCGGGCCCGCCGCGCGGCACGAACTTCTCGCGGCGGAAGCTCACGCAGCCGTTGCCGCCGCGGCCCGCGGCGACCTCGATCACGGCCTCGTCGATGAAGCTCTCGGTGGATTTCATCCTGCGCTCTCGCTCGGGCTCGCGCTCCGCCGCGCTCGCCCGGAGCCGCAGGAGCGGACCCGGCGTGCTAGGCGGCCGGCTCGATGCGGGCGATCGCGCGGCCCTTCGACTGCCCGTACTGGACGATGCCGTCGCAGAGCGCGAAGAGCGTGAAGTCCTTGGCCAGGCCGACGTTGCGGCCCGGATGGACGCGCGTCCCCACCTGGCGCACCAGGATCGTGCCGGCGTGGACGCGCTGGCCCGCGTAGACCTTGACGCCGCGCCGCTGCCCGTGGCTGTCGCGGCCGTTGCGGCTGCTGCCCTGTCCCTTCTTGTGCGCCATCGCTCCTGTCCTAGGCCTCGATCCGCTCGACGCGGATCTGCGTATAGTCCTGCCGGTGCCCCTGCTTGCGGCGATAGCGCTTGCGCCGCTTCATCTTGAAGATCGTGATCTTCTCGCCGAGGCCCTGCCCGAGGATGGTGGCGATCACGCGCGCGCCGGCGACCGTCGGCGTGCCGATGCGGGTCGATCCCTCGCCGCCGACGAGCAGCACGTCGGAGAGCTCGATCTGCTCGCCCACGCCGCCCGGGAGCTTCTCCACCCAGAGCGCCTGCCCGGGCGACACCCGGACCTGCTTCCCGCCGCTGCGCAAGACTGCGTACGTCACGACCCCTCGTCCTCCCGAGGCGGCGGCAGTATCGGGGATTCGGAAGCCGCGTCAACTGCTTCCGCGTGGGGCGCGGGCTCCGCGGCGGTCGCGAGCGCGACGGCCGGCTCCACCGCGGCCGGCTTCTCCTCCTCGGGCTCGTCGGCGGGCTCGCCGGCGGCGTCGGCCTCCGGCTCGGGCGCGCCGAGGCCGAGCCAGGGCAGGCGCAGCGCGACCGGGGGGCCCTGGTCGAGCGCCACGACCTCGAACTGCTCCTGGTGCAGACCCGGCGTCGCGCGCACCTCGATCGCGCGGCCGAGCTGCGCCTCGAGCTCGGCGAGCTCTTCGCGCTCGGCGCCGAGCAGCAGTTCGGCGACGCGCGGGTGCACCGAGAGCGCGATGCGGCGGCCGCAGAAGCGCGGCAGGTCGTTGCGCACCTCGCGCAGCACCTTGTAGGCGACGCTCTCGCGCGACAGCACGTAGCCGCGGCCCTCGCAGTAGTCGCACGGCTCGCAGAGCTGCTGCACCAGGTTCTCGCGCGTGCGCTTGCGCGTCATCTCGACCAGGCCGAGCTCGGAGATCTTCAGGATGTTGGTCTTGGCCTTGTCCTGGCGCAGCGCCTCCTGCAGCGCGCGGTAGACCTTCTCGCGGTTCTCGGCCGATTCCATGTCGATCAGGTCGATGATGATGAGCCCGCCGATGTTGCGGAAGCGGAGCTGGTGGACGACCTGCTTCACCGCCTCGAGGTTGGTCTTGAGCACCGTCTCCTCGAGATCGCGCTTGCCGACGTAGCGGCCGGTGTTGACGTCGATCGCGGTGAGCGCCTCGCTCTGGTCGACCATCAGGTAGCCGCCCGACTTGAGCCACACCTTGCGGCCGAGGTTGGCGTCGATCTCCGGCTCGATCTCGAAGTGGTCGAAGATCGGCTCGTCGCGCGAGTAGAGGTCGACGTCCGGCTTCGGGTCCGCCACGAAGCGCGCCACGAAGCTGCGCAGCTCCTCGTGGAGCTGGGGCGCGTCGACCACGATGCGTCGCGTCTCGGCGTTGGCGACGTCGCGCACCACGCGCAGCGGCAGGGCGGGCTCGGCGTAGAGCACGGCGGGCGCGCGCGCGCCGTCGCGCACGCGCTGGATCTCCTCCCACACCGAGCTCAGGTAGTTGATGTCGGCCTCGAGGTCGGCTTCGCGCGCGCCCTCGCCCGCGGTGCGGATGATGAAGCCGACGTCGCGCGGCCGCAGCCGCTCGACGATGTCGCGCAGCCGCCGCCGCTCGCGTTCGGTGTCGATGCGCCGTGAGACCCCGACGCGGTTGCCCGACGGCGTCAGCACCAGGTGGCGGCCGGCGATCGCGACGTGCGAGGTGATGCGCGCGCCCTTGGTCCCGATCGGCTCCTTCGCGACCTGGACGACGATCTCCTGGCCCTCGGAGAGGATCGTGTCGATCTTCGGCACGGTCCGCCCGCCGCCGTTGCGGCCGCGGCCGCGCCGCCCGCGCTGGCGCTCCTCGCCCTCGCCGAGGTCGACGTCCGCGTCGTACTCGAAGTAGTCGCCGGCGTAGAGGAAGGCCGCCTTCTCGAGGCCGATGTCGACGAACGACGCCTGCATGCCCGGCAGCACGCGCGTGACGCGCCCCTTCACCACGCTGCCCACCATGCTGCGCCCGCTGCGCCGCTCGATCAGCAGCTCGGCGAGCACGCCGCGCTCGAGGATCGCGACGCGGGTCTCGCCGCGACAAGCGTTGATCAGGATCTCGTTTTGCATGCTGCACTGCGCCTCACCGGTGGAGTGCTCCGGCGCTGGCGAGCGATGGCGGGGTGCAGACGTGGCGCGCAGGCCGCTAGCGGCCCGCGAACGGACGGTGGTCGCTCTCTCGGGTTGTCCCTACGACGGACGGCGCTCGTCGCCGCGGGTCGATGCGCACGGGGAGACTCGATTCCTGGTTCGGACCTGTCTGGACGGCCCTGCGATGCTCGGCTCCCTGATCCCACCGCGGGCCCCGCGGCACCCCGCCGCCCATCGGCCCGCCTCGGATCCGCCGCTTCTGCGGTCGGCACGCTCAGCGCGCGCCCGACCACCGCTCGCCCGGCCGTCGAAAAACCTGGACGAGACAATCCTCGATCGGGACCCGCAGTGCAAGCGGATCGCGCGGGGCCCCTCGGGGCGGGCTTTGTGGTAGCGTTGCACCGTCTCTCAGGATCCGTGGATGAGCCCGAAGCCTGCGCCCGACCCCCGCCGCGTGCTGCCCGCCGTCGATCGGCTGGCGGCCGCCGCGCGCGGGAGGTGCCCGGAGCTCCCTGCGTGGGCCGCAACGGCCGGCGCGCGCGAGGCGCTCGCCGAGGCCCGGGCCGGGGGCTCGGTACCCCAGGGCGAGGATCTCGTGGCTACGGCGTGCAGCCGCGCCCTCGATCTCGCACGCCCGCGCCCGGCCCGCGTCGTCAATGCGACGGGGGTCGTGCTCCACACGAACCTCGGGCGGGCGCTCCTGGCGCCGGGTGCCGCCGACGCCGCCCGCGACGCGGCGATCCGCTACTGCGACCTCGAGCTCGACCTCGCGAGCGGCCGGCGCGGCGACCGGCTCGGCTCGCTCGCCCGCAAGCTCGCGCTGCTCGGCGGCGCCGAGGCGGCGCTCGTGGTCAACAACAACGCGGCCGCCCTGCTGCTCGTGGTGGCGGCGCTGGCGCGCGGCCGCGAGGTGGTGGTGTCGCGCGGCGAGCTGGTCGAGATCGGCGGCTCGTTCCGGCTGCCCGAGATCCTCGAGGCGGCCGGCGCGCGCCTGGTCGAGGTCGGCACCACGAATCGCACCCACCCCGGGGACTACCGGCGGGCGATCGGCCCGGCGACCGCCCTGCTGCTGAAGGTGCACCGCAGCAACTTCGAGCAGCGGGGCTTCGTGGCCGAGGTCGGCGTGGCCGAGCTGGCGGCGATCGGCGCCGAGGCCGCGCTTCCGGTGGTCGAGGACCTCGGCAGCGGCACGCTGGTCGACCTCCGGGCGCAGGGTTTCCCCGAGGAGTCGTACGCGCCGGCGCGCCTGCGCCTGGGCGCCGGCGCGGTGTGCTTCTCGGGCGACAAGCTGCTCGGCGGCCCGCAGGCGGGCATCCTGCTCGGCAGGCGCAGCCTGATCGACGCGCTGCGCGTGCACCCCCTGGCGCGCGCGCTGCGCGTCGACCGGATGACGCTCGCCGCCCTCGACTGGACGGCCGACGCGCTGCTCTCCGGCGATGCGACCGAGCGCCTGCCCGTGCTGCGCCAGCTCCGCGAGACGGCCGATGCCGTCCTGCGCCGCGCGCAGGCGCTGGCCGAGCGCCTGGCGCCGCACGCGGCGGCAAGCGGCGCGCAGCTCGGCGTCGAAGCGAGCCGCGCGCCGGTGGGCGGCGGATCCCTGCCCGGCGTCGAGCTGCCGTCGTGGGCCGTGGCGCTTCGCGTCGCCGGCGCGGCGGGCGCCGACGCGCTCGCCGCCCGGCTGCGCGCCGCAGCGGTGCCGGTCGTCGCGCGCGTGGCCGGCGACGCGGTGCTGCTCGACGCGCGCACGCTCCTGCCCGGCGACGACGCGGCGGTCGAGGCGGCGCTGGCGCACGCGTTGATGGGGACTCGGGCTTCGGGTACCGTGCTCGCTCGCGATTTGCGATGTTGAACTCGCCGGTCCTGGTGCTCAATCGGTCCTATCTGCCGGTCCACGTGACGTCGGTGCGGCGCGCCTTTTCGCTGGTGTACCAGGGGGCGGCCCGCGTCGTGAACTCCGACCACCGCACCTTCGATTTCGAGGAGTGGTGCACCTTGCGCGTCGTGAACGGCAACGATGGTCTCGGCACGAGCCGCGGGCGCTTGCTGGTGCCGCGCGTGATCTTGCTCGTGATCTTCGACCGCGTGCCGCGCCGCCACGTGCGCTTCAGCCGCTCCAACGTCCTGAGCCGCGACGCCTTCACGTGTCAGTACTGCGGGCTGCGCCCACCGCGCTCGGAGCTGAACCTCGACCACGTGGTTCCGCGCTCGCACGGCGGGCGCAGCACCTGGGAGAACGTCGTGGCGAGCTGCCTCGAGTGCAATCGCCGCAAGGGCGGCCGGACGCCCGAGCAGGCGGGCCTCTGGCTGCGCCGGCGGCCGGCGCGGCCGCGCTGGACGCCGCTCGCCAGCCTTCCGCTCGCCGGCGCGCGCCACGAAGACTGGCATCCCTACCTGCGCGTGGTCGACGGGGCCTTCTCGAGAGAACGAGCCAGCTAGATGAGAGCGGGCGGCCAGCGAGCCCATCCGGGTGCCGAGCATCGGCAAGGCACCCGGCCCGGCCCGCCCGGGAGCCTCAGGCAGGGCGCGCGCATGATCGCCGTGGGCGGCGGCAAGGGCGGCGTCGGCAAGACGCTGCTGGTGGCGAACCTCGCAGCAGCGATCGCCGAGGCCGGCCATCGCGTGATCGCCGTCGACACCGACCTCGAGGGCGCGAACCTCCACACCGTGCTCGGCGCGGCGACGCCGCGCACCAGCCTCGCCGACTACGTGGCGCGCCGCGAGCTCGACCTGCCGAAGCTGCTGATCGACACCCCGATCCCGGGATTGCGGCTGATCGCCGGCACCCACGGCCACCTCGGCTCGCCGCAGCCACGTCACTTCCGCCGCGTCGAGCTGCTCGGCAAGCTGCGCAAGCTGCCCGCCGAATACGTGCTGGTCGACCTCGGGGCGGGCACGCATCCCTCGGTGATGGACTACTTCCTGGTCGGCGACGACGGCGTGCTGGTGCTGACGCCCGAGCCCACGTCGGTCGAGAACGCCTACTCGTTCCTGCGCGCCGCCTTCTACCGGCGGCTGCGGCTCGCGATGACCGGCGAGTCCGCGCGCGAGCTGGTGAACCAGGCGATGGACCAGGGCAACGAGCGCGGCATCCGCACGCCGCTCGACCTGCTGCGCGCGGTGCGCGCGCTGGCGCCCGAAGAGGGCGAGCACTTCGCCGCGGCGGTGCAGAGCTTCCGCCCGCGCCTGGTGGTGAACGGCGTCCGCACCGCCGACGACGTGCGGCTCGGCTTCGCGGTGCGCAGCGTGTGCCGCAAGTACTTCGGCCTGGAGGCCGAGTACCTCGGCTACGTGAACCACGACGAGGCGGTCTCCGCGGCGATCCGCGCGCGGCGCCCGGTCGTGATCTCGTACCCGCACGCCGACGCCGCCGTGTACCTGACGCGCATCGCGCGCAAGCTGATCGAGGAGCGGCCGCGCCCCCACAAGAGCGGCTCGCCTGATCCGCGCGCGGGTCGCGGCGTGCGATCCGGCGCGCACGGCGCGCACCACCACGGGCCGCGGTCGACGCCGTGAAGGAGCTCGCCGAGCTCGACTACTACGAGGTCCTCGAGGTGCCGCGCGACGCGCGGCCCGAGGAGATCGAGCGCGGCTACGCGCTGCTGCGCGCGGTCTACGACGGCGATTCGCTGGCGGCGTACTCGATCTTCGAGCCCGGCGAGGCGGTCGGCCTGCGCGAGCGCATCGAGCAGGCCTATCGCGTGCTCTCGGATCCCGAGGCGCGGCGCGCGTACGACGCGGCGAGCGAAGACGCCGAGCCGGCCTCCGCCTTCGAGCTGGCGTTCGCCGACGCTCCCGCCGCGCGCGCCGAGGACGCCGCACCCGAGCCGCTGCCGCCGATCGCCGAGGAGCCGCCCGAACGCAGCGCGGAGTCGGAGTTCGAGGGCTTCGAGGAGGTCGACGAGGGCGAGGAGACCACGTGGGACGGCGCGCGCTTGCGGCGCGCGCGGCTGCTGCGCGGCGTCGAGCTCGATGCGCTGGCCGCGACCACCAAGATCACGCTGACCTACCTGCGCTTCCTCGAGGAGGAGCGCTTCGATGACCTGCCCGCCGTCGTGTACGTGCGCGGCTTCGTCGCCGCCTACGCGCGCCAGCTCGGCCTCGACGCGAACCGCGTGGCGCGCAGCTACGCCGCCCGCGTCGAGGAACACCGGCAGGCGAAGCCTCGCGCCCGCCAGGCCCGATGAGCGGGTCGGCGCTCCGGCCGTGTCGCTCCGATTCGTAGTGGGCGAGGCCGAAGCGGGCCGGCGCCTCGACCTCGCGCTGTCCGCGCTGGTCGGCGTGCCGCGCTCGCAGGCGCGCCGCTGGATCGACCAGGGCTGTGTCCGCGTCGACGGAGCGCCGGCGCGCCCGGCGCAGCGCGTGCGCGAGGGCGAGACGCTCGAGGCCGAGCCGCCCGAGCCGCTGCCCGCGGCGCTCGAGCCCGAGGCGATCCCGCTCGCGGTGCTCTACGAGGACGACGACCTGATCGTGGTCGACAAGCCGGCCGGGCTGGTGGTCCACCCCGCGCCCGGCCATCCGCGCGGGACGCTGGTGAACGCGCTGCTGCACCACTGCCGCGACCTGGCCGGGATCGGCGGCGTGCTGCGCCCGGGCATCGTGCACCGCCTCGACCGCGGCACCTCCGGCGTGATGGTCGCGGCGAAGAACGACGCCGCGCACCTGCGCCTCGCCGAGCAGTTCCGCGAGCACACCATCGAGCGCGTCTACCTGGCCCTGGTGCGCGGCCTGCCGAGCGCCGCCAGCGGGCGCTCCGAGCACGCCATCGGCCGCCACCCGCGCGACCGCAAGCGCATGTCGATCGCCGCGCGCGGCGGGCGCCGCGCGGCCACCGAGTGGAAGGTGGTGCGGCGCTTCGCGCGCAGCGGCGTGAGCCTGCTCCAGGTGCGCCCCGCCACCGGGCGCACCCACCAGATCCGCGTCCACCTCGCGGCGGCCGGGCTGCCGATCCTCGGCGATCCGGTGTACGGGCGCAGCGGCGCCAAGGCCGAGAAGCTGCGCAGCGGGCTGGCTCGCCCCGCGCTGCACGCGGCGCTGCTCGGCTTCGCGCACCCGCGCAGCGGCGCGCCGCTGCGCTTCGAGGCGCCGCCCCCCGCCGACTTCGCGCGCGCGATCGAGCTGCTCGAGCGCGACGAGGCGGCGCCGTGAGCTGGCTGCGCCACGCGCTGCTCGACGGCGTCGGCGCCGCGCACGGCTTCGGCACGCGCGCCTGCGCTCCGCCCGAAGGACTGCTGCGGCCCAGGCAGGTGCACGGCGCGCGCGTGATCCGACTCTCCCGCGTGTCACATCCCGACGCGCTCGCGGGCGGTGTGCTCGGCGAAGCCGACGCGGTCGTGTGCGCCGTCCCCGGCGCGACGGTCGGCGTCGTCACCGCCGACTGCGTTCCGATCCTGCTCGCCACGCCGTCGGGCTGCGTCGCGGCGGTGCACGCGGGCTGGCGCGGGCTCGCCGCGGGCGTGATCGCGGCCGCGGTCGAAGCGCTCGGCGAGCTGGCGGCGGACGCCGGCGACGCCGTCGCCGCGATCGGGCCGCACGTCGAGCGCGGCTGCTACGAGGTCGATGCGCCCGTGGTCGACGCCCTCGCGACGCGCTGCGGCGAAGGGCTCGAGGCCGCGCTCGCGGCGACGCGACCCGGACACTGGCGGCTCGACCTCGGGCGAGTCGCGCGCGGCGAGCTCGAGCGCGCGGGGCTCGCGCCGGCGAGGATCGGCGCCCTCGCCGGCGCCTGCACCGCCTGCCACGTCGAGCGCTTCCACAGCTTCCGGCGCGACGGCCCGAACGCGGGCCGGCTGTTCCATTTCGTCAGAGCGAGGCGTCCGATCTGAATCTCGCTCTTGACACGCCCGCGAGACCGTCATAGGCTCGGGTGCGTTTCGTCCCTGCCGGCCCCCAGCGGCTTTCCCCGGCAGCGGACCCGAGCCGAGAGCCGGCACCGCGTAGATTTCGGTCAACCTTCGCGGCCGACGTTCCGAACGAGAAGACGAGAGCCAAGCCCTTCAGATCCCAGCCGCGATCCGGACGGTGAAACCTACACCCCGCCGGACGCCCTGCGCCCGAACCGCAGCCGCCTCGCGGCAGGCCGGCGGGCAAGCCAGCCGGGAACCTCCAATTCCGAAGTGATCCGACCCTTCCAGACGCCACCAGCCAGCCACCACGAGAGGCAGACGTGAGCATCGACCGATCGAGCGAGAACCACCCGAACAACATGAATCGACCCCGGCGCGGCCGGCGCCGCTCGCGCGGCGGCGGCGGCGGCAACGGCGTGGGGCGCGGCAACCGCGGATCGCCGCTCGACATCCTGGACGTGGCCGACGAGCTGACCGAGGAAGATCTGCTCGCCGAAGGCGAGGAGCCGGGGGAGAGCCTCGACGTCGCCGATCTGAAGCGCCAGACCATGGAGGAGCTCACCGAGCTCGGCGAGTCGCTCTCGGTCGAGAACGCCTCCGGCCTGCGCAAGCAGGACCTGATCTTCGCGATCCTCAAGGCCAACACCGAGAACCGCGGCAAGATCTTCTCCGAGGGACAGCTCGAGACGCTGCCCGACGGCTTCGGCTTCATGCGCTCGCCCGACGAGAGCTACCTCGCCGGCCCCGACGACATCTACGTCTCGCCGTCGCAGATCCGGCGCTTCGGCTTGCGCACCGGCGACACGATCCGCGGCCAGATCCGGCCGCCCAAGGACGGCGAGCGCTACTTCGCGCTGCTCAAGGTCGAGACGATCAACTTCGAGACGCCCGAGCAGGCGCGCCACCGCATCAACTTCGACAACCTGACTCCCCTGTACCCGCAGCAGAAGTTCAAGCTCGAGTCGACGTCGGGCGGCTTCACGACGCGCATCATCGACCTGATCGCCCCGCTCGGGAAGGGACAGCGCGCGCTGATCACCTCGCCGCCCAAGGCCGGCAAGACGATGATCCTGAAGGACATCGCCAACGCCATCGCCGAGAACCACCCCGAGGTCTACCTGATCGTGCTGCTGATCGACGAGCGGCCCGAAGAGGTGACCGACATGCAGCGCAACGTGAAGGCGGAGGTGATCTCCTCCACCTTCGACGAGCCGGCCACGCGCCACGTCCAGGTCGCCGACATGGTGATCGAGAAGGCGAAGCGGCTGGTCGAGCACAAGCGCGACGTCGTGATCCTGCTCGACTCGATCACGCGCCTGGCGCGTGCGCACAACACCGTGGTTCCGCACTCGGGCAAGATCCTGTCGGGCGGCGTCGACTCGAACGCGCTGCACAAGCCGAAGCGCTTCTTCGGCGCCGCGCGCAACGTCGAGGAGGGCGGCAGCCTCACCATCGTGGGCACGGCGCTGATCGAGACCGGCTCGCGCATGGACGAGGTGATCTTCGAGGAGTTCAAGGGCACCGGGAACAGCGAGCTGGTGCTCGACCGCAAGCTCGCCGATCGCCGCACCTATCCGGCCATCGACATCAACAAGTCCGCCACGCGGCGCGAGGAGCTGCTGCTCGACGACACCACGCTCAACCGCATGTACGTGTTGCGCAAGGTGCTCTCGCCGCTCAACCCGGTCGACTCGATGGAGTTCCTGCTCGAGAAGATCAAGGCGACCGACTCGAACGACGACTTCCTGAATTCGATGAACTCGTAGCGGGGCCGCCCTCCCGGCGTCCCGACCTGCGTCGCGCTGCGCGCGCGCTTCCGGCCGCTGCGCGCGCTCCGTCACCTCGGTGACGAAGCGCGGCACCCACTCGGCGAGGGGAAGGGGCGGCGCGCTCGACCACGCAGTCGGCGCGAGGGAGGAGCGACGTGGAACGCGCAAGGCTCGGGGTCGGCAAGCTGCTCGCGGCGGCGCCGATCCTCCTGCTCTCGCTGTCCGCGCAGGCCGGGCAGGGCGCTGCGGCCTGGGACGACCAGCACATGCGCAGCAACTTCGCGCACTATCTCGACGACCGGTCGCCACGGCCGGCGATCCAGGGCCTCGACCGCGACGGCCGCATCGCCCGCGAGCCGGCCGCCGCGCCGGCCACGCAGGTTCCGGAGCTGCTGCTCAAGATCAGCCCGCACGAGTGGCAGCCCGGTGGACCGCGCAGCGTTCCCGGCGGCGCCAGCGCGTCGTCGAGCCTCTCGGCCTCGGGCTTCTCGTGGTCGAACGACGCGAGCGTGCCCGAGCGCTCCTCGGGCGTGCGGAACCAGACGTCGTCGCCCGGCATCTCGCACCGCGCGACGAATCGCTGATCCCATCCGGCGGCTCGCCGGATCCCGCTCCCGGCCGCCTCGCAGCGCTCCGGCGCTGTCGAGAGCGCCTGCCAGCGCCTAGCATCCGCGCGGTGAGGCAGTCGCCCCCGCCCTCGATCGATCCGCGCTCGGCATGAGCCGCGCGCTCGCCGCGCTGCTCGCGCTCGGCACCGTGGGCGCGATCGGCTGGCACGCGTACTGGAGCTTGCCGCAAGCGCGCCTCACGCCCGGGCTCGCGCGCTTCTTCTTCGCGTTCTCGGCCGGCCTGGCGCTGCCCTACCTGGTCGCCGTGGTGCTGCTCGCCCGGCGCCGCGGGCGCGACGGGCTGCGGCTCGCGTTCGCGAGTGCCCTCGTGAACGCCGTCTGGGCGCTGCCGCTGGCGGCGCTCCTCGTCCTCTTCGGCGGCTTCACCATGGGCAACCACGATCAGGAGCAGCAGCTGCTTGCGGTCGCGAGCGCTGCGCTGCTGCAGCTCCCGCTGCTCGCGGTCGCCGGCGCCGGGCTGTGGCGCACGCGCTCGCCGGAACGCGGGAGCGCCTCCGCCGCCTGGTCGCTCGCGTTCGCCCTGCCGATGCTCGCCTCGCTCTCGAGCTGGCTCTACGCCGACTGGGAGCAGCGTGCGTTCAAGGCGCGCGCCGAGCGCGCCGCGCGCAGCGACGCCGCGGCGCTGGAGGCGGTGCAGGCGCTGCAGGGCTGTCTCGCGGCCTACCAGGAGCGCGGCTATCCCGCGAACCTGGAGGCCTGTCCGGACGCCGCTGCGCGCATGGCCGAAGCGAGCGGCCATCGCTTCGAGTATCTGCCGTCGCTCGCCGATGCGAGCGGCCGCGCCGGCGCCTTCCTGCTCTGCGCGCAGCCGATCGAGTTCCGCGTGACCGGCTCCGAGACGGTGGTCGCGGACGCCTCGGGCAGCTTCGGCGCCGGCGTGGCCGCGCAGGCGGCGCCCGATGCGCCGCCCAGCTGCGCCTCCGTGCTCGGCCCCGAGCGGGCGATTGCCTACTGCGCCTACGCGCGCGCCGCGAGCGAGCCGGCCAAGGGCTACCCCGCGCGACTCGCCGAGATCGCGCCGTGCGTGTCGGCGCGGCGCACGCTGCGAGAGCTCGGTGCCGATCGGCTGACGGCGGAGCCGGGCGAGCAGTACGCCTATCTCGCCGCGCCACCCGACGCGAGCGGCCGCATCGCGCGCTTCCGCATCTACCGCTTCGGCCTGCCGGGCGGGAACGCGCGCTGGATCGACGATCAGCTTCGATCGAGCGAGGCGAAGACCTCGGAGTCCGGGCCGGTGGTCGCGGGCCTCCCCGCCGCCGCCGCGCCCGAGCGCTTCGCGGCCGGCTGCGCGGGCGGCAGCGGGGCGGACTGCTTCGTCGAGGGCTACGAATGGCAGCGCCGGGCGCGCCAGACCGGGAGCGGCGAGCGCGAGCCGTCGGTTGCGGCACTGCGCGAAGCGGCGCTCGCGGCATTCGAGCGCGGCTGCGCGCTGGACGACGCGCGCTCGTGCGCGTGGCTCGCGACGGAGCTCGAGGACGCGATCGGCGCCGAGCGCGACGTGGTGCGCGCCGCGGCGCTCTACGAGAAGGCGTGCGCGCTCCGCGACGCGCTCGGCTGTCACCGCGCGGCGGAGATGTACGAGAGCGGGCGCAAGGCGCGGCCGCAGACCTTGCCGCCGCCGCCCGCGGTGACCCGCGCCGCCGATCTGCCGCGCGACGTCGCGCGCGCGGTCGGCCTCTATGCCCGCGCCTGCGACCTCGGCGACGCCGACGCCTGCTTCATCGCCGCGCGGCTGCTGGCGGCGGGCGACGGCGTCGAGCCCGACCGCGGGCGCGCCTTCGCGCTGTTCGCGCGCTTGTGCGAGGACGGCATGGCACTCGCCTGCTCGCGCGCCGCAGACCTCGAGCCGGCGCGGCGGAGCGAGTACCTGCGCCGGGCGTGCGTGCTCGGCGGGGCGAGCGAGTGCAGCCGCGCAGCGGAGTGAGCGGGTCGCACGGGGCGGCGCTCGTCGTCGCGCTGGGAATCGCCGCCGGATCGTTCTGGCTGTTCACGCGCAACGACGACTTCCCGGTCTCGTATCACCCCGACGAGGCCGGCAAGGCCGCGCAGCTGCTCTCGCCGGACCAGCAGCGCAACTTCCGCCATCCCTTGCTGCTGCTCGAAGCGGCCGACTGGATGCGCCGCGGGTCGGGCGCGGGGATGGACGAGCGCGGGGTCGCGGTCGCCGGACGCCGCGCCTCGGCGGCGCTCGCGGCGACCGGGGTCTTCGCGCTCGCGCTGGCGGGCTGGATCGCAGCCGGCGTCCCCGGCCTGCTCCTCGGCGCGCTCAGCATGGCGCTCTGCCCCACGCTGCTCGTGCACGCCCACTACTTCAAGGAGGACACCGCCCTGCTGGCGGGGATCATGGTCGCGATCCTCGGCGCGAGGCTTCTGCTGTCGGCGCGCAGCCCGTGGGCGCAGGCGATGGCGGCCGCCGTGCTGGGCATCGGCTGCGGGGCTGCGATCAGCGGGAAGCTCGTCGGCCTGCTGACGCTGCTGCCTTCGCTGGTCGTGCTCGGCATCGCGCGAGGGCGCAGCCGCTGGGCCGCCGCGGCGCGCGCGATCGCCTTCCTGCTGGCCGGCGCCGCGGTCGTCCGGCTCGCGAACTTCCGCGCGTTCGCCGACTGGCCATCGCCGTGGCTGCTGCCGGACGCCTGGGTCCGCATGCGCGCCGAGTTCGGCCACGGCCTGACGGGGCACCTTGCCCTGGCGCTGCCGCGACCGAACCTCTTTTGCCTCGAGACGGCCGCGCGTGAGCTGATGCCCGACACCTGGGCCTTCCTCGGACTCGGCGCCGTCTGGCTGATCGCGCGCCGCACGATCAGCCGCTGGGGGATCAGCCTGGCGACGTTCCTCGCCACCTTCGCCGTCGCGCTCAGCTTCGATCCGATCCCCTTCAGCCGCTACTCGCTCCCGATCACGGTCTGCGCCTACTTCGTCGCGGCCATGCTCGCCGCCGGCCTGGTCGGGGATCCGGCCTGGCCGGCGCGGCAGAGGACGCTCGGACTGATCGCAGCGCTCGCGGCGATCGTCGGCTTCCAGGGGCCGCGCTGCTGGCGCTTCGACCAGCAGTTCCGCGACGACAGCCGCCAGCGCCTGCGCGAGTTCGTCGCGACCCGGCTTCCTGCGCGCGCGCACGTCGCCGCCGACTCCTACACCGGACTCGGTGACGCGGGCGACCCCTGGCGCTTTCCCGGCCAGAGCGCCCTCACGCAGGAGGTCCGCGTCTCCTTGATCATCGCGGACGAGGGGCCGCTCGAGCGGCTCGCCGACGGCGACGTCGAGTACGTCGCGGTGGCCGAGCCCGCCTACGCCCGCTTCTTCGTGCCCGGGATCCAGGCCGTGGGCCGCCCGCCGGAGTGGCTCGCGGAGCGCCAGAGGTTCTACCGGGACCTGTTCGCGCGCGGTGAGCTCGTGTGGTCGTCCGCGCCCGACCCGCCGACTCACTCCTACGTCGACATGGAGCTGCGCCTGTACCGGATCTCGCAGCTCGCCGCGCGCTCCGAGGAAGCATCGACCCCGTGAGGAAGGCTTCTGTCTCACCGTCGGACACGGCGTCTTCGACGAGAACCATCCGGGCGGGGTGGTGCACTGACGGCGGCCGGGGCGCTGACGCCGCTCACGGATCCCAGTGCCTCCGGCTCGCCCTTCGACGTCGCGATCGTGCCGGCGCCCGAGCCTGGCCCGGTGCTCCTGGTCGGGCTGGGCTGCGCGGCGCTGGCGCGCCGGCGCTTCGGTTTGCCCGCCCGGAGGCGATCCGCTACCTCCCCCGTCGTGACGATGACCCTCCGGCGCGACACGCAACCCGAGCCGCACCCCGGCGTCCATCCCGGGGAGCATTAGCTCCCTTCCCGCCCCCAACGGCGGCGGCCCCTCGGGGCAGACCTCCGCCGGTTTCGCGCCAACCCCCTGATCCCTCTGGCACTTCTGCCCTCCCCAGGTACCGTGGGGTCGAGGCACTGCCGATGTCCGAGCTGATCCGACGCATCGAAGAGACCGAGGCCCGCGCGCGCGCGCTCGAGGAGCGCTTCGCCGATCCCGCGCTCGCCGGCCGCTCGACCGAGTACGCCGAGCTCGCGAAGGAGCTCGGGCGGATGCGCCCACTGCTCGACGCCGGCGCGCGCTATCGCAAGCTGGCCGCCGAGCTCGCCGACGCGCGCGCGATGCTCGCCGAGGCCGACGAGGGGATGCGCGAGCTGGCGCGCGTCGAGCTGGCGCGCGTCGAGCCAGAGCTCGCGAAGATCGAGCGCGAGATCCGCCTCTTGCTGGTGCCGCGCGACCCGAACGACGAGCGCAACGTGATCCTCGAAATCCGCTCGGGCGCCGGCGGCGAGGAGGCCTCGCTCTTCGCCGCCGACCTGTTCCGGATGTACTCTCGCTACGCCGAGCGCCGCGGCTGGAAGATCGAGCTGCTGTCGATCTCGCAGAGCAGCTCGGGGGGGATCCGCGAGGTGATCGCGTCGCTGGCCGGCCAGGGCGTGTGGAGCCGGCTCAAGCACGAGCGCGGCGTGCACCGCGTGCAGCGCGTGCCGGCCACCGAGTCGGCGGGCCGCATCCACACCTCGACGGCGACCGTGGCGGTGCTCCCCGAGGCCGAGGAGGTCGACGTCGAGATCGACGCCAAGGACCTGCGCATCGACGTGATGCGCGCGGGCGGTCCGGGCGGGCAGAGCGTCAATACCACCGACTCGGCGGTGCGCATCACGCACCTGCCGACCGGCCTGGTCGTGCACTGCCAGGACGAGAAGTCGCAGCACAAGAATCGCGCCCGCGCGCTCAAGATCCTGCGCGCGCGGCTGCTCGAGCGCGAGCAGGAGCGCGCCGCGGCCGAGCGCGCCAGCGACCGGCGCGCGCAGGTGGGGACGGGCGAGCGCAACGAGCGCATCCGTACCTACAACTTCCAGCAGTCGCGCGTGACCGACCACCGCGCCGGGGTGACGCTGCACCAGCTCGACGCGATCCTCGCCGGCGACCTCGACGAGCTGCTCGACGCCGTCAGCCTCCAGCTCGCCGAGGGCGTGAGCGCACCCGCGCAGGCCTCGGCATGACGAAGCCCATGCCCACGTCGCCTCCGGGGCTCGACGGTCGCCTGGATCATCCCGCAAGCGCTCGCGAAGCGAGCGCGCGCAGCGAGGCGAAGCCGAGCGAAGTCAAAATACGTGCTGCAGCTCAGCAACCCGATCGGCCGAAGGCCGATTCGCGCACCTGGACGGTCCTCGAGCTCTTGCGCTGGACGGCGAGCCACTTCGCGGAGCGCGGCATCGAGAGCGCGCGCCTCGATGCGGAGTGCCTGCTCGCCTTCGCGCTCGGCTGCGAGCGGCTGCGGCTCTACGTCGACTACGACAAGCCGGTCGGCGCGGCCGAGCGCGCGCGCTTCCGCGAGCTGGTGCGGCAGCGCGCCGGCGATCGCATTCCGGTGTCGCTGCTGATCGGCCGGCGCGAGTTCTGGTCGCTGCCGCTGCGCGTGACGCGCGACGTGCTGACGCCGCGGCCCGAGACCGAGACGCTGGTCGCGGCCGTGCTCGCGCGCTTCCCGGATCGCGACGCCGAGCTCCGCGCGCTCGACGTCGGCACGGGCTCGGGCGCGATCGCGCTGGCGCTCGCCCACGAGCGCCCGCAGGCGCGCATCACCGCGACCGATCTCTCGGCGGCGGCGCTCGCGGTGGCGCGCGAGAACGCCGAGGCGCTCGGCCTGGCCGGCCGCGTTCGCTTCCTCGAAGGCGCGCTGCTCGCGCCGGTCGCCGGCGAGCGCTTCGACCTCCTGGTGTCGAACCCGCCGTACGTCGCGCGGCGCGACGCGGCGACGCTCGCGCCCGAGCTGCGCCACGAGCCGGCGCTCGCGCTGTTCGGCGGCGACGACGGCACCGAGGTGCTGCGCGCGCTCGCCGCGGGCGCGCCCAGCGTGCTGGCGCCGGGCGGCGTGCTCGGCCTCGAGATCGACCCGCCGCAGGCGCGCGCCGTCGCGGGCTGGCTGGCGGACGCGGGCTTCGCCGACGTCGCGACGCTGCGCGACGGCGCGCAGCGGCCGCGCGTCGTCGTGGGCGTGTACGCGCCGGCCGGGCGCGCACCCGCCGGCTGAGTAGGGGAGGGAGATGGATCGCATCGTCGTGCGCGGCGGCAACCGGCTCAGCGGAGACGTGCGCGCCTCGGGCTCGAAGAACGCGACGCTCGCGCTGATGGCGGCGTCGCTGCTCAGCGACGGCGACACGCTGCTGCGCAACGTCCCGCGCGTGCGCGACGTCGACACCATGGCCGAGATCCTCGGCGCGCTCGGCGTGCCGTGCCGCTGGGACGCCGACGATCCCCACGCGCTGCACCTCGGCGGCCGCGGCGTCTCGCATCCGGAGGCGCCCTACGACCTGGTGCGCAAGATGCGCGCCTCGTTCCTGGTGCTCGGGCCGCTCGTCGCGCGCAGCGGGCTCGGGCGCGTCTCCGAGCCCGGCGGCTGCGCGATCGGCGTGCGCCCCGTCGACCAGCACCTGAAGGGGCTCGAGGCGCTCGGCGCCAAGGTGCGCCTGGAGCACGGCTACGTGGAGGCGAGCGCGGCGCGGCTGCGCGGCGCGCGCATCGCCTTCGACATCCCGACGGTGAACGGCACGCAGAACGTGATGATGGCCGCCGTGCTGGCGCGCGGGCGCACCGTGATCGAGAACGCAGCGCGCGAGCCCGAGGTCGCCGAGCTCGCCGGGGTGCTGTGCGCGATGGGCGCCGACGTGCGCGGCGCCGGCAACGACCGCATCGAGATCAGCGGCGTCGAGCGGCTCGAGGGCGTGACGCACGAGGTGTGGGGCGACCGGATCGAGGCCGGCACGTTGCTCGCCGCGGGCCTGGTGACGCGCGGCGACGTGTGCGTGCGCGGCGTGATGCCGGGCCTGCTCGACGCCACGCTCGAGAAGCTGCGCGAGGCCGGCGCCGAGCTCGAGGTGGCGGGCGACGCGATCGCGCTGCGCTTCGGCGGGGCGACGCGCGGCATCAAGGTCGTGACCGCGCCGTACCCCGGCTTCCCGACCGACATGCAGGCGCAGCTGATGGCGGTGCTCGCGCTGGCGGAGGGGTCGAGCCTCGTCACCGAGACGGTCTTCGAGAACCGCTTCATGCACGTGCCCGAGCTGGTGCGCCTCGGCGCCGACATCGAGCTGGCGGGGCGCGCCGCGCACGTGCGCGGCGTGCGCGCGCTCTCGGGCGCGCCCGTCATGGCCACCGATCTGCGCGCATCGGCGGGGCTGCTGCTCGCCGGGCTCGCGGCGGAGGGCGAGACGGTGGTGAACCGCGTCTACCACATCGATCGCGGCTACGAGCGCATCGAGGAGAAGCTCCGGTGCCTCGGCGCCGAGATCCGGCGGGAGGGATGATTGGATGGGCGCCCGATCCTCGACATCGGCCAAGGGATCCGGGAAGGCGCTGCTGCGCACGCTGACCAGCGGCGAGCCCGGCTTCCAGCGGGCGTTCGCCGAGCTGGTGCGCCGGCGCGACGCCGAGCGCGGCGAGACCGAGAAGACCGCGCACAAGATCGTCGAACGCGTGCGCAGCGGGGGCGACGAGGAGCTGCTCGCCTGCATCCGCAAGTACGACGGGGCGCGCGTCGACGCCGTCGAGGTGACGCCGACGGAGTGGGAAGAGGGCGTGGCACGCGTCGATCCCGCCGACCGCGCGGCGCTCGGCAAGGCGGCGATGCGCGTGCGCGAGTTCCACCGCAAGCGCGTGCCGTCGAGCTGGGAGGTCAAGGAGGAGGGCGGCGCCTTCATGGGCGTGCGCGTGCGGCCGCTCGCGCGCGTCGGCCTCTACGTGCCCGGCGGCAAGGCCGGCTATCCGTCGTCGGTGATCATGAACGCGGTGCCGGCCTCGGTGGTCGAGGTGCCCGAGATCCTGATGGCGACGCCTGCGCTGCCGAACGGCAAGCTGCGCCCCGAGCTGCTGATGGCGGCGCGCCTCGCGGGCGTGCACCGCATCTTCAAGATGGGCGGCGCGCACGCGGTGGCGGCCTTCGCCTACGGCACCGAGTCGGTGCCGCGGGTCGACAAGATCACCGGCCCCGGCAACGTGTGGGTGGCGGCCGCCAAGCGCCTGGTGTTCGGCGACGTCGGCATCGACGCCGAAGCCGGGCCGACCGAGGTGGTCGTGGTGGCCGACCGCAGCGCCACCGCGGCCTGGGTCGCCGCCGACCTGATCTCGCAGGCCGAGCACGACGAGGCGGCGCAGGCGATCCTGATCACGCCGCAGCGCCAGCTCGCGCAGAAGGTGCAGGAGCAGATCACCAAGCAGCTCGCCGGGCTGCCGCGCGCGGACGTGGCGCGGCAGTCGCTCGCGCGGCGCGGCGCGGTGGTCATCGCGCGCGACCTCGACGAGGCGCTCGAGCTCGCCAACCGCTACGCGCCCGAGCACCTGGTGCTCGCGGTCGACAAGGCCGACGCCGCATTCAAGAAGGTGCAGAACGCCGGCGCCGTCTTCCTCGGCCACTACACGCCGGTCGCGGTGGGCGACTACCTGGCCGGCCCGAACCACGTGCTGCCGACCGGTGGCACCGCGCGCTTCTTCTCGCCGCTCGGCGTCGAGGACTTCCTGAAGCGGATGAACTTCGTGCGCTTCGAGGCGCCCAAGCTGCGCGAGCTCGGCCTCGAGGTGATCCGGCTCGCCGAGCTCGAAGGGCTCACGGGCCACGGGCGCTCGGTGGAGCTGCGGCTCGCCAAGATCCGGCGCCAGCGGCGCGAGCGCGAGGCGGCCCGCGAGGCCGGGGAGGTCGACATCCTGTGAGCGCTGAAAATCCGGAGCGGCGCGCGACGCTGGCGCGCAAGACGCGCGAGACCGACATCCAGCTCGAGCTGTGCCTCGACGGCACGGGCGTGTACGAGGTGGCGACGGGCATCGCCTTCTTCGACCACATGCTCGAGTCGTTCACCAAGCACGCCGCCTTCGACCTGCGGCTGCGCGCCCGCGGCGACCTCGACGTCGACCTGCACCACACCGTCGAGGACGTCGGCATCGCGCTGGGCGCCGCGGTGCGCCAGGCGCTCGGCGACGCGCGCGGCATCCGCCGCTACGGCTCCGCCGTGCTGCCGATGGCGGAGTCGCGCGTCGACGTGGCGCTCGACGTCTCGAACCGCCCCTACCTGGTGTACCGCGTCGAGCTCGCCAACGACCGCGTCGGGAGCTTCGACGTGGCGCTGGTCGAGGACTTCCTGCAGGCGTTCGCGCAGCACGCGGGCCTCGATCTCCACGTCGAGCTGCGCTACGGGCGCTCGCCGCACCACGTGGTCGAAGCGATCTTCAAGGGCTTCGCGCGCGCGCTGCGCGCGGCCGTCGAGCTCGACCCGCGCATCGCCGACGTGCCGTCGGTGAAGGGGGTGCTGTAGCGGCGATGGAGGCCACGGTCGCGCTCCTCGACTACGGCGCGGGCAACCTGCGCAGCGTCGCCAAGGCGCTCGAGCGCTCGGGGCTCGCCGTCGAAGTGACCGCCGAGCCGAGCGCGGTGCGGCGCGCCGACGGCGTGGTGCTGCCGGGCGTCGGCGCCTTCCGCGACGCGCGCGAGAGCCTCGCCGCCAAGCACCTGGACGACGCCGTGCGCGGCGCGATCGACGAGGGCCGGCCCTACCTCGGATTGTGTCTCGGGTTCCAGTTCCTCTACGACGAGGCGGAGGAGCACGGCTACGCGCGGGGGCTGGGTCTGCTGCACGGGCGCGTCGAGCGCTTCCCGAACGTCGGCGCCGACGGCAAGCGGCTGCTGGTGCCGCACATCGGCTGGAACGAGGTGCGCTACGTCGTGCCGCGCGGCACGCGCAACCCGATGCTCGCGGCGCTGCCCGCGCGCGACTACTACTACTTCGTGCACTCCTACCGGCCGGTGCCCGCGGACGCGGCGACGGTGGTGGGCTGGACCGACTACGGCGGCGATTTCGCCGCCGCCGTGGCGACCGAAAGGATCTTCGCCGTGCAGTTCCATCCCGAGAAGAGCCAGGCCGCCGGCAAGCGATTGCTCGACGCCTTCGCGCAGTGGGTGGCGACGTGCCGCTGAAGCGCGCCGCAAGCGTATTGGCGATCGCCGGCCTCGCGTTCGGCTGCACCGACATGGTGCGCGTGACGGAGACCCCTGCCGTCGCCACCAAGGGGCTCGCGATCCGGCGCCTCGCCGTGGCGCCGTTCCGCGTGGTGCAGCGGCCGTCGGCGGCGCCGATCCCGTCCGACGTCGGGGGGCTCGTTGCGGGCTTCGCCGGCGAGGGGCTGGCGCGCCGCGGCGTCGACGTGGTCCCGGCCACCGACGTCGCGCAGGGGCTCGGCATGGGCGACGAGGCGGCGCTTCCCGACACCAGGACCATCGTCCAGGCGGCGGCCCAGAAGTTCGGCGCCGACACCGTGGCGGTCGGGAGCGTGACGCGCTGGCGCGAGCGCAGCGGCGAGGCCGCCGGGACCATGGAGCCCGCCAGCGTGGGCTTCGAGGTGAAGCTCTACTCCGCGGCGAACGGCGCGCTGCTCTGGGCGGGCGCCTTCGACGAGACGCAGGTCGCGCTCAGCCTCAACGTGCTCAAGGCGAGCCAGTATCCAGGCGGCGGCATGCGCTGGCTCACCGCCGAGGAGTTCGCGCGCTTCGGCGCCGACCAGGTGACGATGAAGGTGCCGCTCGCCACCCCCTAGGCGATGTGAAGTTGCCCCCCATCGAGATCATCCCCGCCATCGATCTGCTCGACGGGCGCTGCGTGCGGCTCGCGCAAGGCGACTACGGGCGCGCCACGGTCTACGGCGACGACCCGGCCGAGGTGGCGGCCCGCTTCGCAGCGCTCGGCGCGCGGCGCGTGCACCTGGTCGACCTCGACGGGGCGCGCAGCGGGAGCCCGCGCAACCGCGCGGGCGTGCAGGCCGTGCTCGCCGCTGCCGGCAGCGAGGTCGCGGTCGAGCTCGGCGGAGGCCTGCGCACGCTCGCCGCCGTCGAGGAGGTGCTCGCGCTCGGCGTCGAGCGCGCGATCCTGGGCACCGCCGCGCTGCGCGAGCCGCAGCTCGTGCGCGACGCAGCGAAGCGCTGGCCCGGGCGCATCGCGGTCGGCATCGACGCGCGCGCCGGCCGCGTCGCGGTGTCGGGCTGGCTCGAGACCAGCGAGGCCAGCGCGGTCGAGCTGGCGCGCCTGTTCGCGGGCGCCGGTGTCGCGGCGCTGATCTACACCGAGATCGCGCGCGACGGCATGGGGACGGGACCGGACCTCGAGGGCGCGGCGGCGCTCGCCGCGGCGGTCGAGGTCCCGGTGATCGCCTCGGGCGGCGTCGGCTCGCTCGACGACGTGCGCCGCGCGGCGGGGTTCGCCGAGCGCGGCGTCGCGGGCCTGATCGTCGGTCGCGCGCTCTACACCGGCGCGGTCGACCTCGGCCGCGCGCTGGAGATCGCGGCGTGCTGATGAAGCGCATCATTCCGTGCCTCGACGTCGACCGCGGGCGCGTCGTGAAGGGCGTCCAGTACGTCGACCACGTCGACGCCGGCGACCCGGTCGAGGTCGCGCGCATGTACGACGAGCAGGAAGCCGACGAGATCACTTTCCTCGACATCACGGCGAGCCACGAGAGGCGCCGTATCCTGCTCGACGTCGTGGCTCGCACCGCAGAGAGCGTCTTCATGCCGCTCACCGTGGGCGGCGGCGTGCGCGGCCTGCAGGATGTGCGCGACCTGCTCAACGCCGGCGCGGACAAGGTCTCGATCATGACCGCCGCCGTCGAGAACCCCGACCTGGTCGGCGAGGCCGCCGTCAAGATCGGCAGCGCGAACCTGGTCGTCGCCATCGACGCGCGGCGGAGAAATTCCGCCGAGTCCTGGGAGGTCTGCACCCACGGCGGGCGCCACCCTACCGGCATCGACGCCGTGGCGTGGGCGCGCAGGATGGCGGAGGCGGGCGCCGGCGAGATCCTGCTCACGAGCATGGATCGCGATGGCACGCGCAGCGGCTACGACCTCGCCTTCGTGCGCGCTGTCGCGGACGCGGTCTCGATCCCGGTGATCGCGTCGGGCGGCGGCGGCAGCGCCGAAGACCTGGCGGCGGCGCTCGACGACGGCCCGCGCGGCGGCCACGCGCAGGCGGCCCTGGCGGCCTCGATCTTCCACTTCCGCCAGACCACCGTGGGGGCGGTCAAGCTGCGCCTCCTCGAGCTGGGCATCCCGGTTCGGCCCCCCTCCCGGTCCGTTGATCCCCCCAGGCCTCTTCGCTAGCGTGCCCCATCGCGTCGAAATCGAGACGCGACGAGCGTCCACGACGCCAACTGCCCGTCCGCGGACCCGAGTGTGGGCGCAGAGTGGGCCTGAAAGCAGCCCCGAATCTGCGGCCACTCTGCTCGCACCCTCGGGTTGGGTGTGACACCCGCTAGACCGGGCTGCCTACTCATCAGGGGAGACGAGAGCTCTTGCCGGTCGTCAAGGTCAAGGAGAACGAGTCCTTCGAGCAGGCGCTGCGCCGCTTCAAGAAGCAGGTCGAGAAGGCCGGCATCCTGACGGAGCTCCGCCGCCGCGAATCCTACGACAAGCCGAGCGTTCGCAAGAAGAAGAAGGCGGCCGCGGCTCGCAAGCGCGCGCTGAAGAAGCTGAGGAAGATGGCGCGCTGAGGCTGCGCTGAGGAGGCTCCCGCGTGGGCCGGATCCCCGAGGAGACCATCGAAGCGATCCGGAATCGCGTCGACCTCGTCGATCTCGTCGGCCGCTACGTCTCCCTCCGCCAGGCCGGTCGCAGCTTCAAGGGCCTGTGCCCGTTCCACGACGAGAAGACCCCTTCCTTCCAGGTCAATCCGCAGCTCGGCATCTTCCACTGCTTCGGCTGCAACGCGGGCGGCAACGCCTTCGCGTTCCTGATGCGCCACGACAACCTGACCTTCCCCGAGGCCGTGCGCGCGCTCGGCCGCGAGTGCGGCATCGAGGTGCCCGAGACGGGCGGCGACGGCGGCGAAGGGATCGGCCGGCGTCTGCGCGAGGCCAACGCGCTGGCCGAGCGCTTCTACCGGAGCGCCCTGCAGGGCGCCGAGGGCGCCGCGGCGCGCGCCTACCTCGAGCAGCGCGGCATCGATTCGGTCGCCGCCGCGCGCTTCGCGATCGGCTTCGCACCCGAGGGCTGGGATGCGCTCTCGCGCGCGCTCTCGCAGGCGCGCATCCCGGCGGAGCTCGGCGCGCGCGCGGGCCTGCTCGCCGAGCGCAAGAGCGGCGGCCACTACGACCGGCTGCGCGGGCGCGTCACCTTCCCGATCCGCGACGTGCGCGGCGACGTGATCGGCTTCGGAGGCCGGGCGCTGCGCGCGGACCAGGAGCCCAAGTACCTGAACACGCCCGAGAGCCCGCTGTTCCGCAAGCGCGAGGCGTTCTACGGGCTTCCCGACGCGCTCGAGCCGATGCGCCGCTCCGGCCGCGCGGTGGTCGTCGAGGGCTACTTCGATCGCATCGCGCTCGCGCGCGCCGGGATCGCCGAGTCGCTCGCGACCTGCGGCACCGCGCTGAGCGAGGACCACGCCCGCGCGCTGCGCCGCCGCACGCGCGAGGTGGTGCTGCTCTTCGACGGCGACGAGGCGGGGCAGCGCGCCGTCGAGCGCTCGCTCGCGCTGCTCTTGCCCGAGGGCCTGCGCGTGCGGGCCGTCGAGCTGCCCGCCGGCGAGGACCCCGACAGCTTCCTCGCGCACCAAGGGGCCGAGGCCCTGCGGGCGCTCGTCGATGCGGCCGAGCCGGCCATCGAAGGCGCGATCCGCCGCAGCGTGGCGCGCGGCTGCGCGACTCCCTGGCAGAAGGCGGACGCGGTCGCGGCGCTGGTGCCGCTGCTGGTGCGCGTCGCCGATCCGATCGAGCGCGGCGAGCACGTCCGCCAGCTCGCGTTCGCGGTGGGGCTCCCGGCGGCCGACGTCGAGGCGGCGGTGCGCAAGGAGCGCTCGGGTGCGGAGCGCTCGGACCGCGACGACGTCCAGGAGCGGACCCAATCCGGGCCGCGGGTCGAGGCGACCGAGGCGCGCTGGGCGCGCAGCCTCGCGCGGCTGCTGCTCGACCACCCGCAGCTCGCCCGCGCGCTCGACCGCGCCGAGCTCGCCGAGCTGCTGCCGAGCCCGCCCTGGGATCGCGTGCTCCCGGCGCTGGCCGAGGCGTGCGCGGCGCAGGGGTCGGTCGCGGTCGCCGAGCTCGCCGAGCGGCTCGGGGGCGGCGCGGCCTCCGAGCTGATGGCCCTGGCGGTCGAGGACAAGCCGGCGCTCGAGCCCCCCCAGGCGGAGCGCGCAATCGGCGATACGCTTGTGAGGCTCCGTCAGCGCCGGCTCGCGGCGCAGCGCCGCGCCACCACGCGGCGCTTCCGCGAGGAAGGCCGAGTCGACATCGACCTGAAGCAGCGTGAAATCGAGGAGAGCAAACGCGTGACGGGCCTCGCTCCCGGACCTGCCCGCGTGTAGCAGCTGCCATGAACGCCGAAGGAGACCCCCCGATGTCTTCGAGCGCGCCCACGCCGAACGTCGCGACCCGCCGCCGCTCCGTGCCCCCTCACAACGGCGTGTCGGATGCGCGGCACGCGCCGCAGTCGCTCCCGCACGGCGAGTCGTTGGACGAGGGCGCGACGCTCTCCGCCACCGAGCTGCGCGGCGTCGAGCGCCTGCTCGACGAGGGGCGCCGCAAGGGCTTCCTGACCTACGACGAGGTCAACGGCGCGCTGCCCGACGTCGTCTCCTCGGAGCAGATCGACGAGGTGCTCGCGCTGTTCGGCGAGAACGACATCACGCTCGTCGAGTCGAAGCAGGGACGCAGCGCGCGCAGCAGCGCGGAAGGCGCCGGCTTCGCGGCTTCGGAGGACGACCACGGCGCGAGCAACGATCCCGTGCGCGTGTACTTGCGCGAGATGGGCCAGGTCTCGCTGCTGACGCGCGAGGGCGAGGTCGAGATCGCCCAGCGCATCGAGGCCGGCATCGAGGCGCAGATGCGCGCCGTGCTGGCGTCGCCCTTCGGGCTCAGCGAGGTGTTGCACCTCGGCGACGAGTTCCGCAAGGGCGCGCTCGAGCTCTCGCGGCTCGTCGACGGCCTCGAGGTCGAGACGGCCGAGGACGAGGAGGAGGACGCGGAGGAGGACGTCGAGGGGACACGCGTCGCCGCCATCCCGGCCGAGTGCAGCGAGGAGCGCCGCAAGGCGCTGTTGCGCGTGTTCGCCCAGCTGCGCCGCATCGACGCCGAGGTCACCAAGCGCCTCGCCTCGATCGCCAACTCGCGCACCGGGGACGCGGCGCGCGAGCGCTTGCGCCGCGAGATCGCCGCGCAGCTCGAGCAGGCGATCGCCGGGCTGCGCGAGGTGCGCTTCGCGGCCGCCCGCACCCAGGCGATCATCGGGAAGCTGCGCGAGCTCGGCGACGAGTTCGAGCGGCTCGACGGCATCGCCTTCCGCGTGACGCAGCCCTTCGGCATGCCGCCCGACGAGTTCCGCGCCGCCGCGCTGCTCTCCACCCGCAAGAGCCGCCGCGGCCACGAGGCGCTGTTGCGCCTCGGCAACAACGCCGAGCGCATCGCCGCCGCCGCCGCGAGCCTGGCCGAGGTCGAGCGCGAGACCGCGCGCCGCGAGACCGAGTCGCGCATGTCGCGCGAGGACGTGCGCGCGGCGCTCGAGCGGCTCGCCGACGCCGAGGCGCGCACCCACCGCGCCAAGTGCGAGCTGATCGAGGCGAACCTGCGCCTCGTGGTCTCGATCGCGAAGAAGTACACCAACCGCGGGCTGCAGTTCCTGGACCTGATCCAGGAGGGGAACATCGGCCTGATGAAGGCCGTCGACAAGTTCGAGTGGCGGCGCGGCTACAAGTTCTCGACCTACGCCACCTGGTGGATCCGCCAGGCCATCACGCGCGCCATCGCCGACCAGGCCCGCACCATCCGCATCCCCGTCCACATGATCGAGACCATCAACAAGCTGGTGCGCACCACGCGTCACCTGGTACAGGTGCTGGGGCGCGAGCCCACGCCCGAGGAGCTCGCCGAGCGCATGGAGATGCCGCTCGAGAAGGTGCGCATGGTGCTGAAGATCGCCAAGGAGCCGATCAGCCTCGAGACGCCGGTCGGGGAGGAGGACGACAGCCACCTCGGCGACTTCATCGAGGACAAGGGCTCGGTGAACCCGCAGGACGCCGTGATCCACGGCGACCTGCAGCAGCAGACGCGCCGCGTGCTGGCGACGCTGGCCCCGCGCGAGGAGCGCGTGCTGAAGATGCGCTTCGGCATCGGCGAGAAGGCCAACCACACGCTCGAGGAGGTCGGCCAGGACTTCGACGTGACGCGCGAGCGCATCCGCCAGATCGAGGCCAAGGCGCTGCGCAAGCTGCGGCATCCGAGCCGCAGCAAGTGCCTCAAGACCTTCGTCGAGAACTGAGCCGCTCCCGGCGCTGCCGGTAGAGCGACGCGTCGGCCGCCGCGGCCATCTTCGCGACGTCGAGCTCGAGCGAGAGGAAGTCGCGCACGCGCGCCGCGGTCTCGAGGGGCCGCTCGACGGCGTGGCGGAACGCGACCGGGCAGGTCGCGAAGCCGGGCTGCGCGGCCAGCCAGGCGCGGACGCGCGCGACGTGGCGCGCGAGGGCGTCCGCGCCGACGCCGTCGGGCTCGGCGCCCGCGAGCAGCGCGCGCTGCGAGGCCTCGATCTCGCCCGCGTCGCGCTCCATGAAGACGACGCGGTAGCGGTGCTCGCGCGGGAGCGCGGGCAGCAGCGCGGAGATCACCTTCACGGCGTGGCCGCGCGCGGCCGCGATCGCATTCGGGTCCCGCGCCAGCGCCTTCGCGGGCTCCCACTCGAGGTAGCCGCGCGGGTTCCCGGCGTCGGGCGCGCGCACGCCGTCGCTGAGCGGAGGAAGCCCGCCGGCCGCGAGCATCTGCATCATCAGCGAGGTGCCGGAGCGCGGCAGGCCCGAGACGACCACGAACGCGTCTGCCGCGTCGGGGACGCTCGAGCTCATTCCAGGTCCGGCGGCGTCACGCGCGCGATCCAGGCGCGGTAGTCGCCGGCGAAGCCCACCGCCGCCTGACGCTCGGCGACGCGCGCCCGCAGCCGCGCCAGCGCCCCGTCGCCGTGCGCTGTCAGGGCGACGGCGTGGGCCGCCACGCCGTCGGCGACGCGGCGCGCGGCCTCTCGCGCGCCGTCGAGCACCGCCTCCTCGCCGGCGTGGCTCGCGCCGAGCCCGAGGAAGCTCTCGATCACCTTGTCCGCGACGTGGCTCGCGTGCTTGCGCGAGGCCACGATGTTGCCCTTGCCGGTCACGACGTTGCCGGCCGAGAACACGTTCGGATACGCAGCCAGCCGCCCGAGGTCCCAGTCCGTGAAGGCCAGCAGCTCGCCCTTCATGTCGATGCCGGGGATCGGCTCCGGGATGCTGCCGATCGACGAGATCACGTAGGCGCCGCGCCGCTCGAAGGTCTCGTCGGTCGGCACCGGGCGTCCGCCCTCCATGCGCGTGCGCCGGAAGCGCAGGCCCACCAGCCGCCCGCCCGCGACGAGCAGGCCGTCGGGCGCGCAGAGCGCCTCGACGCGGAAGCGGTACTTCTCGATCGCCTTCTCGAGCAGCTTCTTGCGCGCGCCCTCGACCTTGGCGAGCCGCTCCGGCGTGGCGCCCTCCGGCGCCTCGACGAGCGGCATGTCCTCCCGGCGGCGGCGGTAGAAGAGCGTGCAGCCGCGCAGCCCGAGCTCCTCGAAGGCCAGGCCGTGGCGCTCGAGCAGCTTCGGGATGCCCTTCACCTCGAGCTCGAGCGTCGTCTCCTCGATGCCGCGCGCGGCGAGCGCCGCGCGCGTCGTCTCGAGCATCAGCGCCTTCGCGACGTCGATCGAGGCGAGGCCGCCGCCCACCACCAGGACGTCGTCCTTCGGCTCGAAACGCTCCCCGGTGTAGCCTCGCTCGTTGGCGTGGTTGAACCAGATGATGAACGGGTTCTGGTAGACCAGGCCGCGCCCCACGAAGGTCTCGGCGCCCTCGACGGGCAGTGCGCGGTCGCGCCAGGCGCCGTTCGCGAGCAGCACGGCGTGGAAGCCCCAGGCGCGCGCCAGCTCGCCGAAGTCGAGGTCGCGCCCGATCCGCGTGAGCGGCACGAAGGCGACGTTCGGGTGCGCGAGCTTGGCATCGATCGTGCGGTACTCCTTGCGCCGCAGCTCGACGTGCCAGCGCGGGAGCCCGTCCTCGATCTTCCCGTAGGGGCGCGGGTTCTGTTCGAACACCGCGACCCAGGCGCCCTGCTCGGCCAGGCGCCCGGCCACCTCCGCGCCGGCCGTCGCGCCGCCGACGACGGCGATGGCGCGGCCGGCGAGCGGACCCGTGGCTTCGGATTGCGGCATGGCGGGCATGATGGCACCCCGCGCGCCGCGCCTCAACGCGTTACGCTGCCGCGAGCGATGGATGCGGGAACTCCGAAGCGGGGGCACGTCTCCCTCGACGTGATGCTCCTCTACGGAGCTCCGAGCCTGGCCGGCGCGGCGATGCTCGTCCCGATCTACATCCACCTGCCGAAGTTCTACTCCGACGTGGTGGGCGTCCCGCTCGGCTTCCTCGCCATCGCGATCGCCGGGGCGCGGGCGCTCGACGCGCTCTCGGACCCGCTGGTCGGCTGGCTCTCCGACCGCACGCGCGGGCGCTTCGGCCGGCGGCGCCCGTACATCGCGGTTGGGGCGCCCCTCTGCGCGCTGGCCTTCTTCGCGCTGTTCAGCCCGCCGGCGCGCCTCGCCGGGATCGGCGCGGCCGGCTGGTTCACCAGCGCCTTCATCCTCTACTTCCTCTTCCACACGCTCTACGCGCTGCCGCACTACGCGCTAGGCCCCGAGCTCACGCAAGACTACCACGAGCGCTCGCGGCTGTTCGGCTTCCGCGAGGCCTTCAGCATCCTCGGCACGATCGCGGCGTCGATCGCGCCCGGCGTGCTGATCAGCGCCGGGCTCAGCGAGCGGCGCGCCTTCGCGGCGATGGGCGCCGTCTTCGCGATCCTGCTGGCGGCGCTCTCCTGGCTGCTGGTGGCGCGCGTGCGCGAGCGCGCCGAGTATTCGGCGCGCGCGCCGAACCCGTTCGTCCCGGGCGTGCGGCGCGCGCTGCGCAACCGGCCCTTCCGCATCCTGCTCGCCAGCTACGTCGTCTCGAGCACGGCCGGCGCGATCCCCGGCACGCTGATGCCGTTCTTCAACGCCTACGTGATCCGCCCCGAGAACGTCGCGGGCTGGCTCGCGATCTTCCTCGGCGTCTACTTCGGGGCGGGCTTCCTGTTCATGCCGGCGTGGCTGTGGCTGGCGCGGCGCGTCGGCAAGCGCGCGGCGTGGCTCGCGAGCTTCGGCTTCGGCATCAGCGGCGGCGTGGGAATGTTCTTCCTCGGGCGCGGCGACACGCTTCCGCTGTTGTTCCTGATCGCGTGGTCGGGCTCCGCCTTCGGGGCCGGCCTGTTCCTCGGCCCGTCGATCCAGGCCGACGTGATCGACTACGACGAGCTCCACACCGGGCGGCGCCGCGAGGCGCAGTACACCGCCTTCTGGGCGATGCTGCCCAAGTTCGTGGCGATCCCGAGCGCAGCGATCCCGATCGCGATCCTGGCCTCGCTCGGCTACGTGCCGAACGCCGAGCAGCCGCCGCAGGTGGTGCTCGCCATCAGGACCATCTTCGCGCTGGTGCCGGCCTTCTTCTCGACGCTCGCCTTCCTGGTGGCGCGGCGCTTCCCGATCGACGAGCGCGTGCACAACGCCGTGCTGCGCGGTATCGAGCAGCACGCCGGCGGCGAGGACGCCGTCGACCCGCTGACCGGCGCGCTGGTCCCGCCGCCGCGCTCGGGCGCCGTCGACGAAGAGACCGGCTGGTTCCTCGATCACTTCTCGCCCCCCGAGCTCGAGACCTTCCTGGCGCGCGGCGCGCGCCCGTTCCTGCGGCGCGTCGGGCTGGCGGCGCTGGTCTCGCTCGCGGTGTGCTTCGGCGCCGCGCTGCTCGGCGCCGACCGCGTCACCGACGTGCGGGAGGACCCCGGCGCCGTCGCCGTGCTCGCCATCGTCGCGAGCGGCTTCGCCCTCGCGCTCTTCGGCTTCCACCTGGTGCGCCTGCGCGCCGCGCGCCGCCTCGCCGCGGACCCGCTCCCGACCGACGTTCTCAAGTCCTGGCTCCGGGGACGTTCTTGACTTGGCTGACGCGGGGACGTTGTTGACTTCCCCAATGGGGAAGTCAACAACGTCCCCGGCTACGGCTAGCAGCAGCGTCGGCTATCGTCGGCACCGAGGGGTGAGCGCGGAGGGGCCTCGATGGCGACGCGAGTCGAGACCGTCAGCTACTTCAAGGTGATGATCCCGGATCGGCCGGGCGCGGGCGAGCGCGTGCTCTCCGCGCTGCGCCGGGAGCGCGTGGCGCTGCGCGCGGTGCACGCCTTCCCGAGCGGACGCGGCGCGCAGCTCGATCTGGTGCCGGCGGACGCGGCGGCGTTCCGGCGCGCCGCGGCCAAAGCCGGCATCCGGACCGGGCGACCCAAGAAAGCGTTCCTGGTCGAGGGGCAGGACCGCACCGGCGTGCTCGCCGCACTGCTCGCACCGGTCGCGGCGGCGCGCATCAGTGTCACGGCGGCGACGGCGGTGCGCGCCGGCCGCGGCCGCTTCGGCGCGATCCTCTGGGTCGCGCAGCGCGACGTCGCGCGCGCCAAGAAGGCGCTCGGCGCGTAGCTAGATCCGGAACGCGGCGCGCACCAGCAGCACCCAGGCGACCGCCGCGAGCGCCGTCTTGCCGAGCGTGCCGCCAAGCCTGCCGACGGTGGCGCCGAAGGCGGCGCGCAGGTTGTGCGCGCGGCCGCGCGCCTCGGGCCCGGTCGCCTCGCCGACCCACGCGCCGGCGAAGGTCCCGGCGAGGGCGCCGGCCAGCGTGCCGACCAATGGAGCCGGAAGCAGCAGCGTCCCCGCGACGGCGCCCACGAGGCCGCCGACGAGCGCGCCGGCCATCCCGCGCCGCGTCCCGCCGCCGAGGCGCGAGCCCGCAGCGCCGGCCACGGTCTCGACCGCCTCGCCCGCGAGGCCGAGCCCGGCAGCGATCGCGATCGCGCCCCAGCCGAACGAGACGCCGCCGGGGTCCTGCAGCAGCCAGGCGTCGGCCAGCTCGAGCGCGGCGGCGAGCCCGACCATCAACCAGAGCCCCGGGAGCCCGATCAGCACGAGCGCCAGACAGCCGAGGCCGAGCAGGGCAAAGAGGCCTGCCAGCGCGTAGGCGATCCAGTGCATCGAGCCTTAGACTAGCCGCCACGAGCGACCCATGGGCGAGATCCTCTACTTCGCGTTCCCGGTCTTCATCGCGCTCCTGCTGCTCGAACGCGCCCTGGTGCGGCGCGCGCGGCGCGAGGGGCGCAGCGGCCTCCACGGCTACTTCGGCCCCGACACGCGCGCGAGTCTCTGGATGGGCGTCGGCAACGTCGTGATCACCTTCGCGGCAGGCGGCGCCACGCTCGGGCTCTACTTCTGGCTCTACCAGCACCGCCTCTTCGAGATCGGCACGAGCGCCGCCGCCTGGGTGGCGCTCTTCTTCGCCGAGGACTTCACCTACTACTGGTGGCACCGCAGCTCGCACGAGGTGCGCTTCCTGTGGGCCGCGCACGAGAACCACCACTCGAGCGAGTACTTCAACTACTCGACGGCGCTGCGCCAGTCGTATACGACGCCCTTCACCGTGCCGCTCTTCTACTGGTGGCTCCCGCTCGCCGGCTTCCACCCGCTGATGATCCTGACCCAGGTCTCGATCTCGCTGATCTACCAGTTCTGGATCCACACCGAGCTGGTCGGCAAGCTCGGCCCGGTCGAGTGGATCTTCAATACGCCCTCGCACCACCGCGTCCACCACGGCGCCAACGTCGAGTACCTCGACCGCAACCACGCCGGCATCCTGATCGTGTGGGACCGCCTGTTCGGCACTTTCGAGCCCGAGCGCGCGCCCGTCCGATTCGGGCTCACCAAGAACATCCACACCTTCAACCCGCTGCGCATCGCCTTCCACGAGTGGGCCGCCATCGGCCGCGACGCGCTGCGGGCGAGCGCCTGGCGCGCGCGGCTCGGCTACGTCTTCGCGCCGCCCGGCTGGAGCCCGGACGGCTCCACGCTGACCGCACCGCAGCTTCGCGCCCGCCTCCAGGCGCGATAGCATCCCGCCCGACGAGGCCGACCCGAGGTCGGCCGGCGACGCCCGACGGAGGACCTCCAGTGGCCATCGCACAGCAAGAAGAGCGCTCGCGCTTCGGCTTCGAATCCACCGCCGAGGAGGTCGCCGCCGGCGTCGACCTCTCGGGCAAGACCGCCGTCGTGACGGGCGGCTCGAGCGGCCTCGGCGCCGAGACCGCGCGCGTGCTCGCGAGCCGCGGTGCCCGGGTCGTGATCGGCGCGCGCGACCTGCCGAAGGCCGAGAAGGTCGCCGCAGAAATCCGGGCCTCGACGCGCAACGATCAGGTCGAGGTCGGCGCGCTCGAACTCGGCTCGCGCCAGAGCATCCGGTCCTTCGCCGAGGCTACGCTCGCCAGGCACCGCGCGATCCACCTGCTGATCAACAACGCCGGCGTCATGGCATGTCCGCTGGCGAGGATCGAGCACGGCTACGAGATGCAGCTCGGCACCAACCATCTGGGCCACTTCCTGCTGGCCGGCCTGCTCGTGCCCGCGCTGCGCGCCGCCGCGCCCACGCGCATCGTGTGCGTCAGCTCGAGCGGCCACCGCTTCTCGACCGTGAACTTCGACGACCCGCACTACCAGACGCGTCCCTACGACAAGTGGGAGGCCTACGGGCAATCCAAGACCGCCAACATCTGGCACGCGCTCGAGCTCGACCGCCGCCTCCAGCGCCACGGCGTGCGCGCCTTCGCGCTCCACCCGGGCGCCATCATGACCGAGCTCGGCCGCCACCTGAAGCCCGAGGACATCGAGACCCTACGCGCCCGTGCGTCGGGCGGCGCGATGCGCTGGAAGAAGCCCGAGCAGGGCGCCGCCACCCAGGTCTGGGCCGCCACCGCCCCCGAGCTCGCCGGCCGCGGCGGCCTCTACCTCGAGGACTGCCGCATCGCCGGCCCCTCCAAGGACCTGAACGCCCAGCAGGGCTACGCCCCCTGGGCCCTCGACACGGAAGGCGCCGCACGGCTCTGGCCGATGTCGGAGCAGATGGTGGGGGCGAAGTTCGACTGGAGCTGAGTTGGGCGTGAGTGAGTGGAGTGTGGTGATCAAGCCGAAGTAGTGCTTCTACGACTTCGTCTCCGTTTGCATCCGCCGATGTGACCACTCTTCTTGACACGTACTGTCCACTCGATTGGACAGGCGGCTGCTCACCCGCTTGCCGCAGAGCCTACAGCCTGGAATTTCTCCCCCCCGCTCGCTGCCTACGTGTAGTGTATGCATGAACGGTCCATCTTATCGACGGACGTTGCTAGAGATGCCCGATGGATTCGGATCCTCCTGACAACGACAGAGCGTCAGCCCCTCGGCCGCTTGAGAGCAACGCTGACTCCTCAACGGCGGAGCGTTCGCCAAAGCCAAAGGACCGCTGGGACAAGGCAGATATCGTCGGCCGCCTGATCCAAGGCGTGCTCTTGGCGTTGGTCGGCATCCTGATCACAGTTACTGCTGACCGGGCTCGGCTCCAGCTGTCGGATCGCCAGCAGTTCGGCGACTACCTCAAGCTCATCGAAGAGGTCGCTGATCCACAGCGGAGGGCTACGCTCGTCGAATCACTGGATGTCGCAGTTCCGGCTCACGCACTGGAGCTCGCCAGGCACTACGCCGTGAGTGATCAGTCGTTCGAGGTCCGGCGCGCTGCGATTCATACTCTTGGAAGAGATCGGGGACTGGATGGCCGCGAGGAGCTGGAGAGAATCGCTCAAAGCCCTCAGCTTCCGGACCGGCACCTGGCGATGGTCGAACTCAAGCGTCCCATTCCCGACACATGGGCTCGCGTTTCCGAGATCGATGACATCGGTCACTTGTCTGT